>Ga0307515_10001200_pt1 | contig 59235 bp, 59 predicted proteins | sample 17_EM_MG_FD_194513 | JGI IMG/M metagenome (GOLD analysis project Ga0307515, IMG submission 194513) | Populus trichocarpa ectomycorrhiza microbial communities from riparian zone in the Pacific Northwest, United States - 17_EM | ecosystem: Host-associated > Plants > Roots > Unclassified | place... | reverse complement strand
ATCCTCTTTTCAGTAACCGTTCCAGTGTAATGGTGGTGATCATGATTGGGCTTTGTGCCACTGCCCATCCACCCATCCGTGTTCTGCTCCATGCATAAGCCTGATTGATCGATACACCCAGCCGAATCAGATTCTTTCTTTTCCGTTCGGGCTTCTTCCAATCTTCCCAGATGCAATACCTTAGTCTGTTGCGCAACCATCCATCGAGTTCTTTGAGCTTGGCTTGTATACTTGCCATACGGAAGTAGTTGAGCCACCCTCGCTGAATTTCTTTGAGCTTGGCGATGCGCTGATCAAAAGTATGTGGTGCAGTTTTCTTAGTGATGGATTTGAGGCTTCGCTTTAAGGCTTGCCAGCTCTTATCGTTTGCTACCAGTTGGTATGTAGATATTCCGACCAAAGGTCTCCACGATTCCGCTCTAAAGTTCTCCATTTATTCCGGAGCAAAGGTGGCCAGCAAGACATGCTGGGTCAGCAACTAAGCGAGAGCAATGTTTTCAAACTTAATGATTTTTTTTCTTTCTCAATGATTTGCCTGTAAGAGCAATTCGGTGTGCAGATGCTGCCAATCTGTCCATGATTGCATCGGCTATCGTTGGCTCGTCAATAAAGTTATACCAACTGTCTACTGGCAGCTGCGATGTAATCATCGTTGAGCCGTTGCCATAACGGTCTTCCAGGATATCCAGCAGCGCAATTCTGGCGTCGTTGTTTAAAGCCTTCAGACCAAAGTCATCTAGGATTAACAACTTGCTCGAGGCAATTCCTTTGATCCATTTAAGATAGGAACCTTCCAAACGAGTTTGTGCTAAGGCCTCCAAAAACTTGTTCATGCTAAAGTATTGGGTTTTATATCCCAGCAGACATGCACTTCGACCAAGTGCGCATGCCAGGAAGCTCTTACCACAACCCGTCGGACCTGTGATAAGTACATTCTCACCTTTTTCAATAAACATGCCGTCGGATAATCTCAAGAGCTGTTCTTTGGAGATACCTCTTTCCCCAGCACAGGTAATGTCTTCGGGCAAGGCATTGTAACGCAGTTTACTCTGCTTCAAATACTTTTCGGTTCGTGTATGATCCCGGTATTCAACTTCAGCCTGCGTAATCATGGCCATTAATGTATGAACGTCTTGCAGTTCATGAATAGCAAGAGAAGATGCTGCTTCATACCGTTTAGCCATACCGATCAATTTAAGCGACCGAAGTTGTTCTACTGTATTTTGTGTATTCATCATTTTGGTATTTGGATAAGTTTCATTGATATGCCTGAGGTCCTCTCAGGTTAGGGTGCACTGGTAAGCGGGATTCAGATGTATCGACTTGTTCCAGTTGATCCATATTGTTTTCAAGTACTTTCTTTATGGCTGTGTAGGTGAACTTGCATCCGTGTAATCCTCTTTTACAGGCCGCTTCCATGCGAACAGGACCATAAGTCTCCATAAGACGTATCAATCCGCGGCATGCGTTATACGACTGATCAATCATCATTTTGCTGTCCATTACTTTTTTAAAGAAATCAACTGTGTGGGGACCCGCCTGCATTGCTCTTTTCAGGTAGTATTCCGGATTCCATCCGCGTTGCCTTGCTATAGCCTGATGCTTTTCAGGCATATGCTCGTGAATAGTAGTAATGCCATGGTTTTTATAACTCCTGGTATGTATAGCAATCCTTTGATGTTCATAATAGATCTCCACCACATCCGGAGAATAAGCGATGTTCACTTCTTTACCGATATAGCGATAGGGTACAGAATAAAAGTGCCAATCTTCACCCACTACGATATGATAGTTCTTTTGAACTTTCGCTCTTGTATAGTGACGTATGTTATAGGCAGACTCTGGCAGGGGTTGTAAAAGACCCTTCTCCTGATTGTCAAACAGCTCTTGTCGGCTGAAGATTTTCTTCTGAAAATTTAACTGATGATGCTTATCAATTTTTTCCCGGATTGCTGCATTGAGTTCTGGTAGACTATGGAAGATCTCATTGCGCAACAGGGCATATACACGCTGGTAAGTAATTTTGACGTTGTTCTCAACGGACGGTTTGTCTTTAGGCTTATAAGGTCGTGCAGCAAGCAGTGCAATATTATTGTGATTGGACCACTGTTCAAGCATGTCGGTAAACACTGGTTCGTACTTACAACTCTTGGTTACCCATTGCTTCATATTGTCTGATTTGACGCTCAACGGAACTCCTCCAAAGAACTCAACTGTATTGTTCAATGCCTTCACCACCTGAACAAGCTGCGCATTGGGCAATGCTTCGACGTAACTCAGTCCGCTAAATGGAAGCACGCCAACAAATACAGGGCATGCAATCATCTCACCGCTCGACGGGTCAACATAATACAAGGGGGCCCCTGCAAAATCGACCTCCATCAGTTTTGCTGGATGATGTTCAAAATGCATAACGGCATTGGCTACTTTGAGCTGCTCCTGTAATAGCTCACAGAATCTGGAATACTGAAAGCCGGAGGGATAGTCATGGATGTATTCCTGCCAGAGAAGAAGCCTCGTAACACCTGTCCTGGACAGTTCCTTATTAAAGTAATCAACGAGACTATGAAAATGAGCTGTACGAGGATCAGTTTCCTGCGATTCAACAGATCTTATCAATCCCAATATTTGCTCTAACTGTTCATCCTGCAACTTGAGCAAGGCGTTGATCTCAAGTCCCGTATCGCGAAACCTTTGATGATAAACGCCGATGGTCTTTCTTGAAATATGTAGTTCCTTTTCTATTGAGCGCTGGGATAAACCGCGTTCAAGGAACAAAAGCAATTGTCTGATCTTATGCATACCAAGTGGTTTATTAGCCATACTATGAGTTGAGTTGGGTTCAAACCAAACTTATAGTAATGGGCAGTTAAACTCTTCTTAGTGGCGACCTTTGCAGCGGAATAAGTGGTATACTATATGCCGGAATGTCAGTACGCGCCAATTAACATTCTGTAATTGACTGGCGTACTTTGCAGCGGAATAAGTGGCCACCTTTGCAGCGGAATCGTGGCGTACTTTGCTCCGGAATCACTGGCGTACTTTAAGTCGGAATCGTGGCGTACTATGAAGCGGAATATCCACTACTTAAATTTCTATAAAACTTATCGAACTTGTTCATGTGTTCGTCAATATCTAACAACGATATCTCTTTTTCGATTTTCAACCGCGTTACGTCCTTAATCACCTTTTTAAGATCTCGATTTTTCTCTTCAAGCTCATCAAGAAATTGTTTCCTAAGTTCCAACTTTACAATCTCAGCCATATACAAATTGATCAATCCTTTACGGCTATATTCTAAAATTATTTTATTCGTATTGTTGCCGAAAAAATAGTCTTTGAAAAGGACATTCGAATCTAAAAATACGTGCATCGCCAAAGGTCGTTTCAGGAATAACAGGATATTTATATCCATTTAAAAATAGGCATTTTCCCCATCATGCTACCTAATCGACTTGAATTAAAAGAGGGCTTACTATCACTGTTAAGATTGCTACTTTAAATAAATTTCTTTCGATATTTGATTTTAGAGCAAAGAGCCCAGAGTTCGATCTCTCAATAACCTCGCATGTATGAACTATGAAAAATTTGGAAAAATCATCCTTAGTGTAGCGCTCATTTTCTTCATTCTATTTACGCTGATATTCGTATTTAATACTACCAGGTTCACTAAAGGCCCGATTGAGTCCTCCATTTGGGGACAGTATGGCGACCTTATTGGAGGGCTGATCGGAACCGTTGTTGCATTGGTCGGTGTGTTCCTTCTTTACGAAACTCTCGGCCAGCAAAGATCAGCCCTAGCACGACAGGAAGATTTTTTTATAAAGCAGCAGGTCGAAACTCGCTTCTTTGAACTTGTCCGAATACAGCGCGAAAATGTCTTACAATTGAAAACAAAAGGAAAGGTTGGAAGGGAAGTATTTATTCAATTCCGGGATGATTTCCACGAACTATTTCAAAAAGTCCTCGATCAATATCCTCAAAATGCCTCCACTAAAAAGGAGAATGAAAGTGTTCCTCAATGGTACCGGGAAATAACTCAGATAGCATATTTGATTTTGTTTTATGGTGTCAATAATTTTTCAATGGATGACCTCAAAAGAAAAATTCAATCAATTACAAATGACCGCGGTGGTTATCGCGAAATTGAATCATTACTGGACACCTTAACAAAGGAACATCAGACAACGAAAGATGAGAACGATAAAAAGGGATCTGTAAAACACTATCTGAAATATGATGGTCAGCAAGCCAGGTTGGGGCATTACTTCCGGCATCTGTTTCAGACGGTTAACTATATCAATGATCAGCCAACGCACTTATTCAACTATCGCGCGAAATATAATTATGTAAAAACACTTAGAGCACAACTTTCAACGCATGAGCAGGCGATCCTGTTCTTCAATTCACTGACTGAACTTGGTGCACCATGGGAAATGAACAATACAGAGGATAATTCCAAGCTGGTTACGAAGTACAACCTGATCAAGAATCTGCCATCGGGTTTTACGAATCAGATCAATCCGAAGTTCTATTATCCAGATGTATATTTCGAGTATGACGAAAGGAAATCACAAAACAGAGTGCATCTTGAAGGGATATATAACTGACGATTCGGTTTATGACAACCACACAACCAACAGGACATAAATTGACGATGAAAATATATTCACAAAGGAGGTCAACGCATCGTATTATGCCGATACTCTAACCACTCGTTGTAAATTCCGGCAACTGCTTCAAGATAAGCGTCACTAAGATGATATAAGTCATCAGGCTTATCCAATGTATTCACAATTTTATAGTCCGAGATCATTCCTGTGAAGGTTTGCCCCGTATCACCAGTAAACGTTGCAGTCTGTATGCCCTCTGTATCAGCTTTCGATATGTCTATCAAGTACTTCTTATCTAACATCTCCTTATAGTCAAAATCCACAGGTAACGAATACTCAGCAAATACTATTCGTCTGGTATCGATCGGTTTTTTATGGATTGTCTCAACGCGCATGTTATTGATGTCCTTAAATATAGATTCCATTTCAGGAGAAGGCTTTTTAGCTTCATACCACTTCTTGAAAGCTGGATGATCACTATATTCGTATTGCAGGAACCACAAGATACTCCGTGATGAACTTAGAAAAGCACTAAAGTAATACCTAAATTTTCGATTATCATTGTAATGTTCTTTCATCCTATCTAGAAAGAATTTCGACTCTTCTATTTTTTCCTGGGTTTGCATATGGCTGCTTTTTAATGCCTTAAGAAAACTACCAGAAACACCCATACATTCCAATCAACAAACAGTATATTTAAAATCCCAACGAAAATAATTCTCACTACGCAAATAGGCTGCGCACTTGACTTCGTAATTGCTGAAAACAACATACATTATGACAAACGAGATATTAGTTTCCATGTCGAAAAAGGATGTTCTATTTGGTGCCCAACATGCCTACTACAATGCCAAAAGTCTATACACAGGCGGATTACAATTAGGCGCCAATGGCAATTACGGAACGGCCAACGCTCTTTTGATTCTATCTACTGAAGAGTGCGTTAAGTGCATGATCCTAGCAGCAGGGTTTATCAACGTCAAAATTGACTTTAAAATAGAACCATTTTTTAAAGACCATAAAACCAAGCACAAGAAGGCGGGGGAAATGCAAAAATTCATAAATAGTTTTTCACTTTTCAAAACAGCACTAACGGACGTATTTGAAAAAAGGAAATCTGCCTTTAGCATTGTCGTGAATCTAGGCATAGCTGCAGTATTGAGCTCAGTGGATTTTGGAAAGGGCGATTCAACGCGTTTTGCAAAATGGTGGGCGGAAGAAGCGAACGAAATGAAAAATAATGGTCTATACGTAGGATACTTTAACGGCAAATGGTCACTGCCTACAGACGTCACAAAAGCGACCTTTGATGACACGATACAATTGACAAAACCATTTATCGAGGCGCTGGAACCAATCAGGAAATTCAAAGATGACGATTATAAATTGTTTCTTAAGGCAAATGACCCAGAGAGAGGAAATTACTTACCGAGCACTACCCCTGAATTGATTCCTGCAGAAAATCCGGGTACTGACTTTGACCCGAGCCAATACACTGAGGTATCCCGATAAATTCCTTAAAATACTAACTCTCCTGTGGGTACTCCAATTCACAGAGACTTCCGGCATTGACTTTGGTTGGTGTGTAGCGTTCCTTTTCCGAAATCACCCAACATGCAAGCTTAAACCACATGGTCCTAGGATGGAGGCTTCACTAAAATCAGCCGATCTATCGTACCTGAAAATCTATCATGAAGCGTAAGTAACAATAATTCGATCATGTGCTAAGGCCAAGGACAGTCTTACAGAGTACTGAACACCATTCAATAAAAAAATCAGCGAAATTAGGCAGACAGAAAGGAATAAAAAGGCCATGGCGAGTGGCCAATTCTTCTTTTCTTGGTTGTCTTAGGAATTGTCCAGCCTTGTTATTCCTTTCTGCCTGCCTGTAGAGAAGGCTTTCTTTTTATTTTTTTATGGTTTTTATTTTTCTTTTGAAATGATGTCACTTTGGTACGCTTTGAAGAATCATACGACAATGGTATACATTGAGCATTAAAGCTCTTCAACGGTTAAAAGAAGTCTAACGTATTTTTTATCACAATCAAAAGGCATACCTTAGTAAACGAGCCCTTCTATCATTTGTACGTCTGGCAGGCGTTCAGTAGTAGTAGGTTTTTTTAACCCACCCCCGTTACTATGGTAATCGAAACCATTGTCATTAGCAATTATAAGTGCTTCACCAATTTTGAATTTACTTTCAATCCAGACCTAAACATCTTTGTAGGGGACAATGAGGTAGGCAAATCCACAATTCTCGAGGCCGTGCATTTATGCCTCACTGGCCAACTGAATGGCAAGAGCCTGTTGCAAGAATTATCCCCCTTTCTGTTTAATGCATCAGTCACTCAACAGTATGTCACATCCGTCAGGGAGGGTCGAACGTGTCCCCTTCCTAAAATATGTATTGAGCTTTGGCTTAAAGAAAGTGCCAACCTATCGCATTTACGCGGAAGTATTAATTCAAAGAGAAAAGATAGTATTGGAGTCTCCTTGTCAATTGATTTTGATGAGGAATACCAGGAAGACTATCAACTATTTCTGAATGAAAAGGATTCAATAACTACCATCCCTGCGGAGTATTATAGGGTGCGTTGGCACTCATTCAGTGATAACGCCATCACAAAAAGGAGCTTCCCAATTAAATCCATACTTATTGACACTACAATGATTAAGCTACAATATGGCACGGACTACTACATTCAAAGCGTACTGAACAATCATCTATCAACAAAGGAACGGACGCAACTTGCCTTAGCCTACAGAAAGCTCAAAGAATCATTTGGTGGGCAAGATCCAATTAAGAGCATCAATTCTAAACTGAAAGAAGATAAAAATATCACGAGTCGGAATTTTTCTTTATCAATAGATATAACCCAGCGATCCGGGTGGGAAGCAAATCTCACCGCATATCTGGATGACATCCCTTTTCAATTTATAGGAAAAGGTGAGCAAAATATCATTAAAACATTACTTGCACTCCAGAAGCGAGCAGAAGACGCTCATCTCATCGGTATTGAAGAACCAGAAAATCACCTTTCCTTTTCTTCTATGAGTAAGCTAATTAAAAAGATAATAGAAAAATGTCATGACAAACAGCTCTTGATTACCACTCATAGCGCATATGTTCTCAATAAACTTGGTATGGAAAAAGTGGTTTTGCTCAATAGGGATGGAAGAATCGCTAAACTAACGCAACTATCGACATCCACTCAGGAATATTTCAAGAAACTTCCGGGGTACGATACCCTTCGAATATTGCTGGCAAAAAAGACAATATTAGTGGAAGGACCATCGGACGAGTTGTTCATTCAGAAGATTTACACTAACAAGCATGCACGCCTTCCCATTGATGACGGCATCGATGTTATGTCAGTTCGGGGTCTTTCATTTAAGCGCTTCTTAGAAATAGCCGACCTTCTAAAAAAAGAAGTGCTTGTCATTACGGATAACGATGGGGATCATCGCATTAAGGTCATCGAAAAGTATAAGGATTTCCAGAAGTCGGAAACAATCAAAATTATTTATGATAGCGATGACAGTTGTCGAACACTTGAACCGCAATTTGCAAAAGCTAATTCCCTTGATACACTTAACTCGATTTTCCAGAAGGATTATTTAACGAAGGACGAAGTCGTAGATTACATGATTAAGAACAAGACTGAATGGGCGATAAATATTTTTGAAACAAATGTCCCTTTCACAATACCACCCTACCTAGATGTCGCCATCCAATAAAGTAATAATTGCGGTAGCAGGTTCCAGGAAGACAACATTTATTGTCGAGGATGCACTTCAGCAGATGGGTAGACGCATTCTCGTTCTTACATACACAATTGAGAATCTTAATCTGATTAAACGATATTTCATTGACAAGTTCGGTTGTGTTCCATCCAATATCAAAATACAAAGTTGGTTTTCGTTTCTACTTCAAGAGATGGTGAGGCCGTATCGAAATCACTTATACCCCGATCGAAGGGTAGAGTCAATATGTTTCATCTCAGGCGGTGTATCGGTGCCTTATATTCCGGAACGGAATATAAGAGACCATTACTTTTTTGGAGGTGACAAAATATACACCGACAAAATATCCAAGTTTTCTCAACGGTGCAATGAGGCAACTGGAGGAAATTTAGTAATTAAGAGATTGGAGAACATCTATGATGCAATCTATATCGATGAAGTTCAGGATTTAGCCGGTTATGATTTAGAGATATTGGAGTTATTAATGAAGTCTAAAATAAATATCACCGCTGTCGGAGACACCAGACAAGCTACCTATTTCACTAATTGCTCACCTAAATTTAAAAAGTACAAAGGCAAAAATATAATTCATATTTTTCAGGAATGGCAGCAGAAAGGGTTCTGTGATATTGAATTCAGAAATGATTGCTACAGAGGCAATTCGGCCATTTGTGACTTTGCAGACAAGCTTTATACTGATCTACCAAAAACCATTTCAAAAAATACCACAACCACTGACCACGATGGAGTGTTTATCGTTGGCAAGAAACTATTGAGTGAATACGTTAAGAAATTTAAGCCCACGGTCTTAAGGGAGCGAATTGATTCCAACACATTGGGTTTGGACGCGATGAACTTTGGGTTATCAAAAGGTCAAACATTTGATAGGGTCTTGATATTTCCCAACGGTCCTATGATCAAATTCATTGAAAAGGATTGCTCAGGAGCTTTAACGGATAAGACCAGAGCAAACTTGTATGTTGCCATAACCAGGGCTCGATATAGTGTAGCTATATACATTGACAAAGAGATGGCGTCAAGAATATTGACCCCACTGTCCGATCAACATCTTATGTAATTTTTCTCCTTCAGACTGTGATGACTTTGCTTAATTCATAGATGTCCGATAGAAGCCGTGATTCAGAAGTATTCCCCGCTTCTAATACCTCACGGATGTGTTTGCAATTTCGACACGCATTGTATAGCTAATATATATTATTCATTAATCAATGGCACAAAGATAGGCGCATGGTCTGAATACGCTTGCAAGGAATTTCCGGCATAAACGGTTACCCCCTTACAGCTTCGCTTCCAGGAACCCCCATTTATTCCGTTCCTCCTTGCGCTAATTCCGACCATCGCCTGGATGTGCACCATAATTAATTCTTACAATTATGGAAAACAAAAAAGAGACAACACAATGGGTCGCTGCAGAAATACAGCTCACCTACAAATCAAATGTGAAACCATCCTTACGTCCGAAGATAACAAGATCAGAGGACGCGTATCAGGTCTTTAAGGAGACTTGGGATAGCTCAAAAGTGGAGTTTGTAGAACAGTTTAAGGTAATGTTTGTAAACAGGGCAAATAAAGTCCTTGGCATCTTGGAAGTGTCAACAGGAGGTATAAGCGGAACAGTTGCTGATCCAAGGATAATTTTCGCAGCTGCAATTAAGTGCAATTCTTCGGGTATCATTGTGGCGCACAACCATCCTTCGGGAAACCTCACAGCAAGTCAGGGTGACATTGAACTCACGAAGAAACTTAAGGAGGCTGGAAAGTTCCTGGAAGTGCAACTGCTTGATCACATAATTTTAACGTCAGAGGAATATTTTTCCTTTGCTGATGAGGGGTTAATTTGACTCTCTTTCTATTTAGAAAATGACCTGATGAATTTGATAAAATCCAGGTCATTTTCACTCTTAAATACTTATTTTTATATCATTGAATTCGTTCATTAAAAGACTTTAAATAAGATCAAATCCTATTGCTCCCCGACTGGGTACCAACGGGTTTATATTGTTATAATATATTGATATTGAGTAGGTTATAATAGTGGTTCCGTTCCCAGCGGAATCAAAATCGATCAAATTGCGCCAAATTATATGTCAAGGCCAAAAATCTAACCCTGCTTCACTTTTAGAGGGACCACAACTAATTAAAACGAAGGATCACTTTTTTTAGAGGTGCCGAATTAAATTCGGCAAGTACAGTTTGACATATGCCGCTTATTCTCTTGCGGTGATTTGACGTTAAATCTCAAATTCTATTTCGAGGATTCCGGAATATTCATCGAGCTGAGTTACAGCCTTTTTTGTTCAAATTTGGATAACAAGACACTGTTTAAAGGCTGCTGACATTAATATTTTATCAAAAATGAATTCTGAAATTCCTTCAATATCGGCTTTAGAGAACTTGTTTCAGCATTTCAAAAACGTTCTACCCTTGAAGGAGAATGAGAAAAATGAACTTCGCTCTAGAATTCGCGAAAGGCAAATCCGAAGAAAGCAATTCGTGTTACAGCAAGATGATGTTTGCAAACATTATACATACGTAGTGAATGGATGTTTCCGAATGTTTAGTGTTGATAGCAAAGGTGCGGAACATAATATTCAATTTGCGGCTGAGAACGATTGGATAAGCGACATTGGTAGCTTTTATTCTGACAAGCCAAGTAAATTATATATTGAGGCTATTGAACCATCATTGGTGTTGCAGATCGAGAAGACTGATTTGCTATTTCTTTATACAAATTTCAGCAGGATCAATCGCAATTTCAGAGTCATCATTGAAAATAAATTTGTAGAGTTGCAAAATCGAGTTCTTCAAAACATCAGTTCGACAGCGGAGGAGCGATATACTACCTTTCTTGAACAGTATCCTGACCTTTTCAATCGCCTTCCATCCACGCAGATTGCGTCCTACCTTGGTGTTACACCTGAATTCCTCAGTAAAGTGCGTAAGAGCCTTTCCACCAAAAAATCTTAAACAAGATTAAGAGTTTTTCTTAACCTTGTTTAAAGACTTGTTAGGCTTTGACTTTTCAACTTTGTATTGCTTTTGATAGGACTAAATATCCCGAAGCAATAAACTTGAAACAGAGTTCGCATGAATAACCAACAAGAGACAAATTCGGTAAATGATTTTATTAATGCTTTTGGTAAAGCATTAAGCACGTCAGACAATAACATAATCAGTACCTTCTATGCTGAAGACGGCCTATTCCTTCCCAATAATTATTCTACAATAAGTAAGAATCAACTGGATAAAGCCAAAGGCACATTCCTCAAAAAAAGAAAATTTCGAATTGTCTATGAGATCAGTGAAATAGTAGTCAAAGAGAACTTGGCGTTTGTTCAAGCTGTGGCTACTGCAACAACAACGGAATTGGCTGATGAGCTATCAGTCACTGTATCTAGTCGCGATTATTTTATTCTGAACAAAATAGATAATACATGGAAAATTTATCGCTACATGTTCAATAATTTCACTACCGAGCAATCGGCAAGTTGGAAAAAAGGATCACAAGCAAGTTAAGATTTTCTGATCACGCCATTAAGCCAATAGATTAATTGAAAACCGCTACACTATATAATGCAGGTGCTCCTGAAAACTTTGTCATTGAGGATCGCCCGATTCCTGTTCCTAATAGCGAGCAGGTTTTAATAAAAGTCAAGGCGTTTGGTTTAAACCGATCCGAACTCATGACCAGGAAAGGGCTGTCACTCAGTGTACGCTTTCCACGAGTTCTCGGTATTGAATGTGTAGGAGAAATAGAAGCTGATCCATCGGGAGAATTCAAAAAAGGCCAGCGTGTGGCTGCGCTTATGGGAGAAATGGGGCGACAATATGATGGGAGTTACGCGGAATACACCGTTGTCCCCAAGTCAATTGTATTTCCCTTTGAAAGTCATTTGCCATGGGAACAATTAGGTGCTTTTCCGGAAATGTTTCAAACCGTTTACGGATCACTTCACATGGCATTGGAGATTTCAAAAGGTGAAACATTACTGATTAGAGGGGGCACGTCATCGATTGGCATGCTGGCTATTCAGATGGCCAAGAACTTTGGATTAACGGTTATTGCCACAACCCGGAATCCGGAAAAGGAAAGGATCATCCAGGAGAATGGTGCTGATGCAGTATTGATAGATGATGGGCAATTGGCTTCAAAAGTGAAAGAAAGATTCAAAAATGGCATTGATAAAGTGTTGGAATTGGTAGGCACTCCCTTGTTGAAAGATTCCCTGAGATGCGTAAAACCAGGTGGCGTTGTTTGCATGACCGGGATGCTTTCGGAGCAATGGTCAATCAGTGACTTCGTACCCATGGATTATATTCCCGCTACCGTTAAACTCACGGTGTATGATAGCGGGCAAATAATAATTAAACCAGAACATTTTCAGGATTTTATCAATGATGTTGAAGCCGGGAAAATACGATTGAATGTTAGCAAGGTATTCTCCCTTGATCGAATTGCAGAAGCACATCAGTTAATGGAGAGCAATAGCGCATCAGGAAAAATAGTTGTTATACCATAACCGACAGGAGATGAGACAATTCGACCTATGCACAAAAGGCATCTAAAACATATAAACACTTTGTTTGTTGTACTTCCAATGACATTGTTAATGGCATTCGTTGGTATTGCCAGAAATTACGGTTTTGGAGACGGATGGATGTACAAAATGTTTCAGTCGTGGATTATAATGATGCCAGTCGCTTATCGCGGCCTTCATTATCATCCCAGTCGCAAGACGGCTGGCAGAACGGGTAACGACTAAATGGTAGACATATGAATTCTGCCAATTCAAATGAGGCTGAATAGAGACTTGATCGACTATTGGTATTTGGTTTTCCGTGGCTACCGCTAGGGTCAGCGGCGAGAAGGCATTGCTATGTAGGTTTTGGTTCGGGCGTATCTTAAACTAGGTTAAGTCTATTTGTTAACCTTGTTTATAGGTGAAACTGGCCGTTAAGCGCGAGTTTTGTGTCATCTTAAACGAAAAACAAACATCATGAACAAATCATTAACACTTATTGTAGTTGTGTTCACATTTGTTCCTGGTATTCTATTCGGACAAATTCCGAAGGATGGCAACATCTATATTCATCCGGAATCGGGTAGCAATGCAAGTTCAGGCTCGAAGGAGAATCCCATAAAATCATTGTATGAAGCAGTGCGCAGAGTGAATGAGTCTAATGGAAAAGGAGCTATAACAATCTTTTTATCTGAAGGTATTTATGGACTTAATGCAACGGTTACAATTAATCCTGCTAATTGGCATTTCACAAAGGAAAATCGCTTAACCATACGGGCGGAACTTCTTCCTGATGTTATTGAGTGGAATCCAGGTAAGATGCCAGTGATTGTATCGACCATGCCCCTTAACTTTAAACCCGGGGGCGATGAAGATCCAGGAACGTCTTATGGTATTCAGATCGAGACAAGCTACGTTACCATTCAAGGACTAAGAGTGCTTGGTACGCCAGTGCATGAGCGGCCAGCAGAAGGTGTCGTCAGGCGAAATTATCCTATCGTGCGCGAAGGTCTCGGCCTTGACGATCTGAGAATAACGCAATGCCTGTTCCTTGGTGACAAATACGCAATACCGAATCATTTAGCAGTACTGGCCAGTGGTCATGGCGTTGTTGTTGATCATTGCGTGTTCTTTAATGTGAAGGATGGCGTGGTGTTTTTTCTTTCAGATCGCCCAGCCGAAAGATGCGAAATGCATCACAACCTTGTTGTGGGCAATTATGGAGCAGCGGTTTGGTCATGGTCTGCAGCTGAAGACTTGAAATACTACAATAACGTTGTAGCGAACGCCAATATCTTCTGGGTACTGAATAAAGATGGAAAGAACTCCTACAACCTGTCCAATTCCATGGTAATAGGATATAATGAGCTGTTGAACAAAGGCGGTGGCGCCAAAGATTTTGGCGTAAAAGCGAACCCTAAGAAATTGAACTTAGGAAAAGATGTCGTAATTAAGAAAGAGGGTAAAGTTGAAATAGAGGAAGACCCAACAAAGCGAAATTACCTGCATTTAAAGCCGGGTACGCTGGGTGCGAACCTTGGGGCTGGACTATTCACCAAATAAGCATAAACAGATGAAGACCTTTTTAGCCTTTCTAGCTTTTTTTGCACGCTCAACGTGTGGGCGCAAAAAATTGATTTGAAGAACGATAAACTTGAAGCCATCAGTGTGACCACGGCTCTTGAAAAACTGGACGGTAAGTCTGTGGTCAAGGTAGCAAAGGATTCTACAGTTAAGGAGGTTGACGAACCCACATTTGTACGACTAAAGGACATTACGTTCAAAGACGGAACGATCGAAGTGAAGGTCTTAAGTAAATTGCTTCCGAATGCACCCGAACTTGCCCGCGGGTTTATCGGAGTAGCGTTTCGCATCAATGAAAGCAACTCAAAATTTGAGTGTATATATATTCGTCCGACAAACGGACGAGCAGAGGATCAGGTGAGAAGGAATCATTCCATCCAATATTTTTCCTTCCCGGATTACAAATTTCCAAGGCTTAGAAAGGAGTCCCCGGAAAAATATGAATCCTACGCCGACATGGCGTTAAGCCAATGGGTCAAAATTAAAATCGTCGTGAAGGAAACGCAGGCCAAACTTTATTTAAATGACAATCCACAACCGGCGCTGGTTGTAAATGATTTAAAACACGGAGCGGATTTCGCTGGCGGTATTGGTCTATTCGTAGATGTTGGAACCGAAGGATACTTTACCGATTTAAAAATTTCAAAGTAATAAATCGCGACTAATAAGGATGCTTTACCGACACCACAGTAAATTTAGTTTATGAAGTATACATTGATTGCCTTTCTTATTTGCTTCTCCTCGCACCTTACCGCGCAGCAGCAATCAAAACCACTTAGGCACGTTTTTCAAAAAACAACATCGTCGCAAATTCCGTATGGAAATAATACAAAGGCCGGTCACTATGCAAATGCAGGTGATGCGAAGATTTACTATGAAGTGTATGGGAAGGGAGAACCTATTGTGCTGTTACATGGTGGCATCTTCGGAGCAACGATCGAGATGGCACGGTTGATCGATAGTCTTTCGCGAACGAATCAAATCATTGCTGTCTCCACACGGGGTCATGGCAGGTCAGAAATTGGAACTGAGCCAATGACCTATGAGCAACGCGCGAAAGATGTGTATTCTGTGGTAAAGGAAGCAACAACAAAAAAGGTCATAATGCTCGGATTTAGTGATGGTGCATTCACTGGCTTTAAATATGCGGTCACATACCCGGAAACAATTAAGAAATTCATCGCGGTTGGAGCTACTGAACTGTATCCTGGGATGCGAACGTTTCAGTTCTCCAAGGAAGCGGCTTTTAATGCAGATCGTGAATATTTCGAACAGCAACTTGCACTGATGTCGGAACCCAATCGCTGGGAAGCATTTGCTACCGGCCTTATGAAATTTTATAGTGGTCTTACCGTGGATAGCGCTCTGTTTTCAAAGATTCAATGTCCTGTGTTGTTAATAGCAGGGGACCGCGATGATGGTTGTCCCGTACAGAACGTCATTAATACGTATAAGATGATTCCAAATTGCCGGCTGGGCATCGTTCCCAATGGTCCACACAGTGTTATTCAAACCCATTTTGATGTTGTGTGGGAGATGGTCGAACCTTTTATCAGAAGTAACTGAAGTCGAATTAAGTATTTTTTTTCTAATCCATACTCAAATGAAAGCTCCATTAATATTCATTTTTCTTCTCGTTCTCATCATGACATCAGGGCAAATTGATGGATACGCACAAGAGTATGTTTCGCCGCTTCAGCCGGTACAAACCGGCAAATCGCCCGGCGTAAAGGTTAAACTTATCAGTAACAAACACAAGGTCAAGACGTATGTGATTATTTTTTCACCGGGGGATGAGGTAAGGTCAGGTCTAACCGAATTTGCAAGGAAATACAATGTAAAAAGTGCCCAGTATTCTGCTATTGGCGATGCGACCTTCGTGAAGGTTGCGTTCTTTGACTATGACAAAAAGATGTTTAAAGCAATCCCGATAAATGAACCCTCAGAGGTTGCATCACTAACTGGCGATATTGCATTGTTCAATGGAAACCCCGTTGCGCATACCCATGTTAGTATCGCCACAGAAGACGGGACGTTAAAGGGAGGTCACTTGCTCGAACTTGTCGTTGGTCCAACATTGGAAGTATTTGTTACGGTTTATCCTCAGCCGCTCTTTAAAAGGCTTGATCCCAGGTGCGATGCAGCAGTGATTGATCCTTCACTGGAAAAGTAGCCTGACGTTTCAAGCCCGGAATTTGAAGGATAATCTAGGTTTTTATGATATATATTTGGTTGTAAAGTCCTGCTATGGCACCGTCTGAAGCTTTTATTGAGTTGAACAATATGTCTCTATTCGTCCAACGAATAGAGCAATTCGAAAACGCACCCACCATTATTTTTCTACATGATTCTTTGGGATGTGTTCGCCTATGGCGTGACTTTCCGGCGAAACTATGTAATAGCGTAAGATGCAATCTTGTGATGTATGACAGGCAAGGTTACGGTAAATCATCGACACTACTCAATCATCATAGGTCGAATAACTATTTGGAAATTGAAGCCGAAATACTAAGTCACATTATCGCTAAACTTAAATTGCAAAATGTGATCCTTTTCGGTCATAGCGATGGTGGTTCGATCGCTTTAATTGCCGCAGCAAAGTATCCGCGGTTAGTTGGCGGTGTTATTGTTGAAGCTGCACACGTTTTTGTTGAGCAACTCACTTTAGATGGTATTCGTGCCATGGCGAATGCCTATGAAACAACAGATTTAAGAAACCGCCTGGAAAAATATCATGGCGATAAGACGGAGACGATTTTCAAAGCCTGGACGGAGACGTGGTTAGGAAGCGATTTTAGAGGGTGGAATATTGAGTATTTTCTTTCGGGTATACACTGCCCGCTTTTGTTCATTCAAGGAGATCAGGACGAATATGGAACAACTGCACAATTGCAGGCAGTAGCTCGTCAAGTCAGTGGCATAGTAGTAACTTCGTTGATCCCTGCTGTTCATCATACACCTCACAGGCAGGTAGAGTCAGAAGTAATTTCATGTGCAACGGCGTTCATCAAATCAAACGCCTTGACCAGTTTCAAAGCGCGAATTAATACCGGTGGCAAAGAATCTGGCTGAACGTGAGATGGTCGCCGTTGTCCTACGCGATGATAGCCATGAAACCAGTGCGCAAAGACTCGCTGTACGTGAGGATGTGAGGGATAAATTATTTGGAAGCAAAAGAACGTGTTATGTACGAACTATTTTTTAAGAAGTTCCGGGATCAGGTTTCTCTTACACTTGAAGAAGAGGAACGGATAAAGTCATATTTGACCCCTAAGAAAATTCGCAAAAAGCAATATCTACTTCAAGAGGGGGATGTCTGTAAATCAATGGCTTTTGTTGAGAAAGGATTACTTCGTGAATATCTTGTTGATGATGCAGGTGAACACATTATTCAGTTTGCAAAGGAAGGCTGGACTATCGCAGACCTGTTAAGTTTTTTAACTTCCGAACCTACTGCATATAATATTGACGCCATCGAAGACAGTGAATTGATTCTTATCAACAAATCTGCTCACGAAGAGTTATTGCAAAAGGAACCTAAATATGAGACGTACATCAGGTTACTTATGACGAATGCCTATGTTGCCCTTCAGAAGCGCCTCACATCTTTCATCAGCGATCCTGTTGAAGATCAATACACAACCTTTACCCGGATGTATCCGGATATTGTCCAACGTGTTCCTCAGCACATGATTGCCTCTTATATGGGTCTAACCCCCGAGACACTAAGTCGCGTTCGCAAAAAGATGGTTTCCAAGAAGTAAAACGAAACCATTGACTTTTGTCAATGGTTTTTCTTGCGCGAACTCAATGCTTTAGGGTATCTCGCGATGGTAGCTTTGTATCAACAAAAACAAAAAAGTTATGAAAACATAGCGGGATTTTCTGACGCACAGATCGAATTGGCCTCAGAAGTTAAAAGTGTCAATACCGAAGTCTAGGCACGGGACAATCAATTAAACCATAACATTAAAATGAAGCAAGTAACCTTTTGCAGTTAAAATAACAACAATCAATTCAAAAAAATAAAATCAAATAATTAACAGTAATAAATAAACAAAATGGAAAATTTAAGATTAACACCGTTAGAAGTTATCAATAAATTCTTATCTAATACCACCAACCCTGATGTAATGAGGACGGTGATTGCAGATGAAACAACTTACATTTCTTTAAACTTTAATAATCCTGATTTGAAGCAGGTTCTCCCGTGGGCAGGCACAAGCAAAGGTCCCGATGCTTTTATAAACACTTTCGCTGGAGTTAATGCATTCTGGACTATTCAAAACTTCGCCGTGCAGGATATGTTTGCGTCCGAAGAAAAAGTGGCTGTCTTTGGAAGTTTTACCTATACCTCAAGAACACTCAACAAGGTTGTTACCTCTCCATTTTCAATTCTTGCTAAAGTAAAGGATGGTAAAATTTATCATTTCATGTTTATGGAAGACACCTTTGCAACAGCAGCAACGTTTAGGAAAAGTGGAACATGGAAATTCCACAGTGACCCAAAAGGTGCTGAAGTTGAAATATAGAATCCCAACTGATTATAATTTAGAAAAATATGGAATTGACCAAAATAATAAAAGGGAGTGTGGTTTCAAAAGATGGGACTAAGATAGGCTACACCAAATTTGGCAATGGACCAGCAATCGTTATTACTCATGGCTCGTACAGTGTCCAGCAAGATTGGTTTGCATTAGCAGAACAACTTGCAGTTACTAATACTGTATTTACTTATGACCGTAGAGGCAGAGGTGAAAGCATTGATAACACTGAGTATTCCTTCGACAAAGAAGTAGATGATTTAACCGCCATGATAAACCTTGCTGGGACAGGCACTTCTTTATTGGGTCATAGTTTTGGTGGAGGCGTGGTGTTAGCCTACCTGATACGAGAAGGATTTACCGGTAAGGCAATAATGTACGAACCAATAAATTCTATTCTCCGCCAGTTAAGTGGTGGTCATTATGAAGAACTAAAAACGTTAATAACTAAAGGTGATTTGGATGCAGCCACCTTTCTAACGCAAACCAAAGTAGTAGGTCTTCCAGTGGATGGTGTAGAAATGTTCAGAAGAAGCCCTTACTGGTTTACTTTTATCAAACTCACCCCCGTTTTTCTGCGAGAAATGGATGCGTTGGACAAACTGAGGCCTAAGGAAATTGATGCTAAAAAAATAAAAGCAAAAACTTGGTTGCTCCTGGGAACAGAAACCTGGGATGTAATACGCATAGCATCGGCAGGTGTAGTTTCCATTGTAAGCGGCATAACCTTGTATCCTGTAATAGGACAACATCATTTGGCTCATACAGAAAACCCGGCATTATTAAAGGATTTGATACTCAGATGTCTTTCTGAAAAGCAATAAAAGGGAAGAATCAAAAAAATGAAAATATTGAACCAAAGGAGAAAGCAAACAGTCATCAGTAAGCATAGCGCAATTCATTGACTTTTGTCAATGAATTTTCTTGCGCGAACTCAATGCTTTAGGGTATCTCGCGATGGTAGCTTTGTATCATCAAAAAACAAAGATGATATGAAAACAAAGCAAACTATAGCGGTAATCGGTGCCACAGGTAATATGGGTTCCGCTATTTCAAAAAACTTATCGAAAGGCAATTATCGTTTGCTGCTATGTGCAAACGACAAAGAAAAACTCCAGTCACTTACTACTGAAATCAGCAAAGGTGCAACTGCGGAAATAGAATCTCTTGACTGTGCAGTAAATGCAAGTTGGGAAGCCGACATTATTATCGTAGCAGTACATTACCCGGCAGAGAAGGAAGTGGCCGAGAAAATCAAGAAGGTTGCCAATCAAAAGATCGTGGTGAGCATTTCAAATCCACTGAACGAAACTTATAATGGATTGCTTACTGCCCCGGATACCAGCGCAGCTGAAGAACTCCAGAAACTTCTTCCCAATTCAAAGGTGGTAAAAGCATTCAACACAACTTTTGCGGCAGATTTCGCAACTCCTGTAATTGACGGAAAGCAAGTGGATGCATTTGTTGTCGGTAATGATCAAGAGGCCGTGCGAACAGTTGCTGAACTGGTTAAGACTGTTGGGTTTAATCCAATCGTGGCTGGTGAATTACCAGTAAGCAGGACATTGGAGAACATGGCTTTGTTGCTGATCAGCCTTACAATGAAATACAATTACAACTGGCTTGCTGGCTGGAAAATCCTTCACAACTAATTGCTAACATCAAATAATACTACAATGAAAAAAATATTTGCAACTGATCAGTACAACATCACCGCATTGATAGCACGAATCGCGCTTGGCATCGTAGTGTTTCCTCACGGTGCTCAAAAATTATTAGGATGGTTTGATGGGTACGGCTTTGAGGGCACAATGGGATTTCTTACTGGTTCCGTTGGCTTACCTTGGATCGTTGGCTTGCTTGTCATCCTAATTGAATTTTTCGGAGCCCTGTTTCTTATTACAGGATTCGCAACGCGAATCGCTGCATTGGGTATCATCGGCAATTTTATTGGAGTGGTGTTTTCATCACATTCAAGCAGCGGCTTTTTTATGAACTGGTCTGCACAGGCTAACCAGATCGAAGGATTGGAATACTTTATTCTTCTCTTCGGATTAGCGTTGATTTCACTTATTGCCGGAGGCGGTAAAGCCAGTATCGATACACTCATTTCGAAAAGTGAATCGGTTTAACACACATCAAATCTCAATTAATCATACACTATAAAAATCAATTTTATGAAAACAACACTTAAATCACTCGGAACTTTATCGGCCTTGCTAGTATCACTGGTAGTATTCCAGAGCTGCAAGCAAAACGAAGTAACAGGCTACACAAAATCACAAATCGACAGTTTGAAAAACATTGCTTTGCAATTGGTGGTTGCTAACGACACCATCTCTGAACACCTTAAAACTTTTGACGCATTGGATTTTGATGTATTCAGCAATCAGAAGTGGGATCGTTTTAAAGAAAGTCATGCGCAAAATATCAAAGTGTACTGGCCGGACGGACACGTTACAGAAGGTCTGGATGTGCATATTGAAGACATGAAAAATTTGTTTGTGCATGCACCTGATACAAGAATCAAAGAACATCCAATCAAGTTTGGTTCAGGTAACTATACGTTGGTAACAGGAGTGTTTGAAGGAACATTTACTCAGCCAATGCCTATCGGAAATGGCAAGTTTATTCAACCTACCGGTAAGGCATTTAAAATGCCAATGGCTACAGTAGGTATATGGGAAAATGGAGTGATGAAAGAAGAACATCTTTTTTGGGATAACGCTACTTATGCTTCTCAAATAGGTTTAAAGTAAGACTCACAGCAGAGGAGAGTAATATCTCCTCTGGCTTTAGTTATTCACAGAGTTTTGAGAGACAAATAAAAGACTTTGCGATTGGAGTAAAGACCAACTTAGGAATGAAGTGGAATCAAGAAATAAAAATATATAAATGAAAAACGTAATAGGGATTATTGTAGGGAGCCTTCGCGAAGAGTCTTTTTCAAAAAAAATAGCCAAAGCCTTACTTGCAATGGCACCGAAAGACTTTGAATTCAACATTGTTTCAATAGAAAACCTCCCCATTTACAATCAGGATTTCGATGATTACAATAATGTTCCTCAGAGCTATACAGAATTTAGAGAACGAGTAAAAAAAGTGAATGGCATTATTTTCATTACTCCTGAATACAACAGGTCTGTGCCCGCTGTTCTGAAAAATGCTATTGATGTAGCTTCGAGACCTTATGGACAAAACATTTGGAATAAAAAACCCGCAGCTATTTTCAGCAATTCACCAGGCAACTTATCTGCATTTGGTGCAAACCACCATTTGCGCCAAAGCCTGGTTTTCTTAAACATGCCGGTAATGCAGCAACCAGAAGTCTACATTGGAAAAGCGAATGAACTTTTTGATGATAAAGGAGAAATGAAAGAAAACGGGACGAAGGAATTTATTCAAAAAGCCATCGTGGCGTATATAGAATGGTTCAATAAAACTTCGGAAAAATCTTAATAAACGTGCGAGTGTTACATTCTTCGTTTTAAACAGCACAAATAAAATGGAACGTAAGGAATTTATAAAGTCAGCAGTAATGGGAGCGATAGGAATTACAACATTGCCTTCATTCAATAATTTTACCAATGGATTGAAGGAAGAAGATCAGATTATGCCGGTTCTATTTGTAGGTCATGGTTCACCTATGAACGGGATTGAAGATTCTGAATTCAGTAGAAGATGGACGCAGATGGCAAACGAAATACCGACACCAAAAGCGGTGCTGGTTGTTTCTGCTCACTGGCTTACAAAAGGTACAATGATTACGGCAATGGAGTTCCCGCAAACCATTCATGATTTCGGAGGATTTCCTCAGGCATTATTTGATGTACAATATCCAGCACCGGGTCATCCCGAACTTGCAAGAGAAACGGTTGCTCTCATTCACTCTGCGCATTTAGAGCTTGATCACGATTGGGGTCTTGATCACGGTTCATGGACTATTGTTCGTCACATGTATCCGCAGGCAAACATACCTGTGCTCCAGCTAAGTATCGACTACTCAAAAGGAGCGCAATACCATTATGATTTGGCAAAGGAACTTTATGCTCTTCGCAAAAAAGGTGTGTTGATCATCGGTAGCGGAAATATGATTCACAATCTCCGAATGGCTGCGTGGGATAAGTTGAATGACGCCTATGGATATGATTGGGCAATGAAGATGAATGAAACATTCAAATCATTAATTCAGGATGGCAATCATAAGGCATTGGTGAATTACTCCTTGCTTGGAAAAGAAGCAGCACTTGCCATACCTACACCAGAGCATTATCTGCCACTGATGTACACATTGGGAGTAAAAGGCAGTACTGATTCCATTTCTTTCTTCAACGACAAGGTAGTTGGTGGTTCTCTTAATATGACTTCCGTAAAATTTGGATAGGATGATCTTGTTATTACTCAATTTACTTTTTCATCCCATGACAATAGATAGTTCAATCACAACAAATAAATTATTCAACAATACTATGGATGCTCCTCAATTACATTACCTGGTTCGCGAGCCGAAGGCAAAATCTGACAAGAACAAATCTGTTATTCTATTGCACGGAGTTGGAAGCAATGAGCAGGACTTATTTGGTCTTGCAGATCATTTGCCCGATGACTTTTACATCATATCGGCACGGGGACAGTTTGCTCTTGGTGATGGTCGATACGCATGGTACAATGTAGACTTCTCCACTGGCAAACCCGTTTTCGATAAAGAACAGGAACTGTCTAGCAGAGAAGCGCTCACCAAATTCGTAGCGGAGATAAAACAGAAATACAAACTTGACGAAGTCTATCTCGGCGGATTTAGTCAGGGTGCTATTATGAGTTACAGCGTAGGACTTAGTCACCCAAAAGAAGTTACTGGCGTTATTGCTTTCAGCGGACGGATACTTGAGGAAATTCAAAGCTCAATAAATTCCAACAATGATTTAACACAGCTAAAAGTATTCCTTTCACATGGTGTACAGGATAGCACTTTGCCAATTCACTATGCGAGGGAAGGTAAGAGCTACTTGGAAAAGTTGCGGGTTAAACTTTCCTATCATGAATATCAAATGGGACATCAGATAAATGATGCTGTGTTGAAAGATCTTACGATCTGGCTAGCCGGCAAATAAAATACACTCTATAATTAATCTTTAAATAATCACATCATGGAAATAACAGCAGCAGTAATAAAAGAGAAGGGCAGTAGTTTCGAGTTAACAAAAGTTATACTTGACAAGCCTGGATCAGAAGAAGTTTTAGTGCGAATCGTTGCTACCGGCATATGTCATACCGATATGGTAGCGCGTGACTTCATTATGGGTTCACCTAATTTCCCTGTGATACTGGGACATGAAGGTTCGGGCGTTATTGAAAGTGTTGGCGAAGATGTACACCACCTTGCGGTTGGTGATCACGTGGTCATGAGCTATGGCTATTGTGGTGAATGCGAGATTTGCCGTACCGGAACTCCAGCATATTGCTATGAGTTCTTCCAAAGAAACTTTTCAGGAGCCAGGATCGATGGATCGCACAGTCACCATTATCACGATGGGAAGCCCATCAACGACAACTTTTTCTCGCAATCTTCATTTGCCACTTACTCCATTGCACATAAGAACAATGTGATCAAGGTTTCGAAGGATGCTCCGTTGGAACTTCTTGGTCCATTGGGCTGTGGAATACAGACAGGTGCTGGAGCGATTATCAACACATTGAAGATCAAAGTAGGAAGTTCAGTAGTAATCACAGGGACGGGTGCAGTAGGTCTTTCGGCTGTAATGGCAGCAAAGGCTTCATCAGCAACTACAATAATAGCCGTTGATATTAATGACGATCGTTTAGATTTCTCAAAAGAATTAGGCGCTACCCATACCATTAATTCATTGAAAGAAAACGTACCACAACGCATCAGGGAAATACTTCCAAAAGGTGTGCAATTCGGTGTGGACACAACAGGAAGAAATGAAGTTATCAATTACATTCTGGATAGTCTCGCACCCGTTGGTGAATTGGCCATCATTGGTGTGGCTTTGAAGCCTCTGCAGATGGAAACCAATATCTTCCTCACGAAAGGTTTTAAAATTAAGTTTGTCAATCAGGGTGACAGCGTATCGGAGGAGTTCATACCTAAGCTGATCAAGATGTATCAAAACGGACAATTTCCGTTTGACAAACTAATAAAGAAATATCAGTTTGAAGAAATCAATCAGGCAGTGGAAGATTCTGAAAAAGGTAAAACCATTAAATCTGTTTTGCTTATTGGTGATTACAAGTGAAATTACTAAGTACATGTGACCGGCACAGTTAACGGCTTGTTGCAGTTCGGCGTCAAAGAGGCAAGTGACGCCATAGAATCATTTGATACTCTTACGGTCACCCTTGACATTCAAACTGGAACAAACTCGCATGGAGGCTTGCCGGTTAAGAGTAATTGGTGTGATCATTTTTAAAAGCATGTCCTCGATGCATTCATTAGTGGAGGCGTTGAACTTAGGCGAGTTTCCAGACTTCATATAAGTTGGAAAACCTATTTATTTCCATCAAAATGTCATTCAGTCGGTGCCTCGAGCAGCGGGTTGGTGTTATGCCCAATGAATGTCGCAATCTAAACTGAGGATGCCCTGAACATCTTAAAGGGCTCACCAGGTTGCCAAACGAAATAAACTGTAACAAATATTTTCGTTTTGAAATACTTGGTATCTTCCTTTACTTTGGGGCTACAATTCGTTCATTGAGAGGCATTTTCAACCAAATGAATCCAAAACTCATTCGGTGACCTTGGGTTTTAATTAATACAAATTACTGACTGTCAGATGTTTAGAATAAATATTTGTGGCCCCAGCGGTATCCAAAATCAAGCAAATCACATCAAATTTTATGAACTTGGTAAAAAATAGGTAGATCCCTAATTTTTACCGTGGTCCCTCGCAATATCAAAGCATGATCCCCTACTTGTTCTCCAGACCGAAGAAAATTTTGAGTTGCATGAATTCATCAATTTTATTGTTGTTCTGAATCAAGCAGGATATTGCATACCATGGGGACACGCTGAATACGACAGCTAGAATTCAGAGCATTTGCAATGAATTTAAAAAGGAATTTTTGGCAACCGAGTACTTGATTGAAAGAATTGGGGCCACTGAATATTTTAAAGTTGACCAGTTAGGAATGATTGTCCTTCGTGGTAAGACCGAAAAAGTTGGGATAGTTGGCATCTCTGAAAGGTAACAATGCATATCAGTATTTTTAAAAGGACATTTCACAATTAACGTTAATAAGTATGTCTGCCCATATTGAGCCGACATACTTACTTGTCAATGATTTAAAATGTAAAGCAATTTTACTTAATCTTTTTTGTCCATATAGTTTGTGGTGTAGTGTATGCCAAGAGTCCTTCCAAACCACCTTCAGAGCCAAACCCGGATTGTTTTCTTCCGCCAAACGGCACTTCCGGTGCAATTTGTATAAATTGGTTCACCCAAACTGTTCCGGATTCTATACGTTGCGCAATCCTGATCCCCTCTTCAGTATTACCTGTCCATACGGTTCCACCCAATCCAAATTCTACAGCATTCGCTTCTTCAATCGCTTCTTCAACATCTTTAAATTTCAGGATGGGGATAACGGGTCCAAATTGTTCCTCCTTTACGATACGTGCATCTTTCGGAGGGTTGCCAATTACAGTAAGTGGAATAAAAAATCCCCTGGCATCTGTTGGTAAGCCGCCCGTAAGGATTTCATACCGGTTAGCTATGCTGTCTTTAATCAGGTCTATCACACGGTCATATTGTGGCTTGTTAGAAACCGGACCGAAAACAGTATCCTCATCCAAGCCATTTCCTACCTTCACCGTACCAACGATGGCCACAAATGCTTTCACAAATTCGTCATAAACATCTTCATGTACGTAGATTCTTTTTGTCGCCAAACAGATTTGTCCTGAATTGGTGAACGAGCACCAAAATAGTGACTGGGCTACAGTTGCTATATCAGCATCCGGCAAGACAATCGCTGCATCATTACCACCCAATTCCAGTGTAAGATGCTTTAAAGTTTTTGCTGCGCTTTCCATGATCTTGCGCCCAGTAGGAGTTGAACCAGTGTAGCTCACTTTCGCAAACCCTGGGTGAGAAGACATTTCGGCACCAAGACCTCCTGAACTAGAAAGGACACTGAAGACACCCTCTGGCAAAATATCGCGACAGATCTCGGCTATTTTCAACATTGCCAATGTTGTGAATTGAGATTGTTTTAAGATTATCGTATTACCGGTTAAAAGTGCAGGCGCAATTTTGAGAAATGAGAGATTTACAGGAAAGTTCCATGCAGGGATAGCCGCAACAACTCCTAAAGGAATATGTCTTGTTGTTGCAACACTGTCACCAACCTCCTTTCGTTCCTCGGGTATTTCCAGTTTTGCCGTGCCGCGCAACCAGGACGTGGCACCCTGAATTTCCATCTTCGAAGCGGCAATTGATTTCCCTTGCTCCAGCGTCAGAAGCCTTGCAAGAGGTTCAATGTTTGCATCGATGGCGTCAGCCATCGTAAACATTTTTTCGCGGCGGACTTCGATTGGTGTAACAGACCAACTCATAAATGCTTTTTGGGCAGCCTGAACAGCTTCATCGAGCTGTTTGGAAGAACATTCCTGGGCGTGCGCGAATACTTCTTCTGTAGCCGGATTAATTACAGGAAAGGTAGCACTACCGTAGGCTGCTTTCCCGTTGATTGTCATTGAAAAGTCGTCCTCAAAACTTATTCTCTTGTTACTGTTTTTTTGAATCTGATTGCTCATAGTATTTGTTGTTTTATTCAACAAATTTCTGAATAGCTCATTTTCAAACTGTGTCCAGATTACAGAATTCTGTGTCCAAATCTGCAAAAGAGAAATGCAATTCGAATTCACCCAGTCAAAATAAGATACTTTGAACAACGGATACGATGATCGATCCAACGAAATTTGAAATCGTTATATTAAATGCATCGACATCGGAAAAATAATCACTTTGTAATGAAGGAGGCTAACGGGATTATAATTATTCTGGCACCAGGGTGATAAATGAAATTTCACTTCTTGTACCAATTCGCATAGGAGTAAACATTGTACCAACTCCTTCACTCACATAGATATTAATGTCCTTGTACTTATGAAGTCCGTCATTATAGGCAAAGAACATTTCTGCGATAAGGGTTAATGGAAATAATTGGCCCTTGTGAGTATGCCCCGCCAAGAGTAAATCAATCTTGAGGTCATTGGCGTAAACTTCTCCGTTTGGACTGTGATGAAGCATGATAGTTGGCTTAGTCGTATCAACAGGTAATTGAGACAATACATCCTGTATTGTTTCCCCATTGATGACGTGCAAATCGAAGCTATTCTTGTCGGCACGCATGTGTTTTAAACCAACAATTTGCAATTCTCCGAACAAGGCTATTTCGTTCTCCAGGTAGTTAATCTTGATGCTTTTTAACATTCGTTTTATTTGCTCGACACCAACTTCCTTATCGTGATTACCTTCGACAAAGTAATGTTTCGCCTTCAATTCTTTGAAAGGGGTTAAGACATCCTCTGATAATCTTGACTTGGCGTCAAAGAGATCACCTGTTTGAAATACAACATCTGGATTCAGTTCATTCGTTATCTCAACAATCTTCCGAAGATGATTTTTACCTCTAAAATGGCCAAGGTGTATATCAGTGAGATGGACAATCTTCACCTCTTTTGTTAGCCCCTTTATTGGAATTGTCGCTCGAGTAACGTGTGGAATTGAAGCATTCAAAATGCCATAGCAAATCAAAAGAGCAGTAAGGCCAAGTGAAAGATAACCCATGATTTTTGGCTCGATCTTTTTAAATATAGAAAGTAAATTGACGAGTAATGTTGAAAGTAATAGATAAAGAATTACCCCTTGGAAAATGGCGCTAACGCAAAATAGAATTTGACCTCCTACTGTCGCTGTTGTCTGGAACGCAAACATCGCTCCCTGAGTGACTATTGTTAGGGATAGTAGTATTACAATCCAAAATATCCTTGATCGAATGGGAAAGAATTTATGGAATTGAAAACCGAGATAAATATTTCCAGAAATGATTAGGGTTAATAAAATGATGAAGATCATTGGTTGATTTGGTTTGGCGATTGACAGATTTGTTTTCGAAAGTCTCTCTGAAAAAGTATGTACTCCTTTTATAAGAGTTGCAAGCTTGCAAATAATTTTTTTGATTTTACTTCAGTCCGTCATTTTGGATACAACCAAACTCAATTTGGCCACACAGAACTTTTGCCTTCTGCCGACTTTTGGAGTATAAAATTTAAACAAATAGAAGTATGCAAAAGACAATTTTCATCACAGGAGCTTCGGCAGGTTTGGGAAAGGCAACCGTTAAATTATTCCAATCAAAGGGTTGGAACGTGATTGCTACAATGCGAAATCCAGAAAAAGAAACGGAACTGACAAAACTTAAAAATGTTACCGTTCTTAAATTGGATGTAACCAATCCAATACAAATTCAGGAAGTCGCAAAAAAAGCAATTGAGCTACATTCAATAGACGTAGTGCTGAACAATGCTGGATATGGCTTGATTGGACCTTTGGAACCTGTTGCAAGCGAACAGTTGACAAGACAATTTGATACCAACGTTTTAGGTACAATTCGTGTTATACAGGCATTTATTCCACATTTCAGAAAAAAGAAAAGCGGGTTATTTGTTACTACAACCTCTGTAGCTGGATTGATTGGATTTCCTCTGTATTCTCTTTATAATGCTACCAAATGGGCATTGGAAGGCTTGACCGAAGGATTAACGTATGAACTGAAAGAATTAGGTGTTAAGATAAAAACGGTTGCACCTGGTGCAATGAGAACTGATTTTGCAGGGCGCTCTATGGATGGAACTTCCCATGAAGCATATAGCGAATTAGCTGAGAAAGTACACAAGGGATTTGACCCCAATACTGCCAGTTCGGCTGAACAAATCGCAGACGTGATTTACGAAGCCGCAACCGATGATAAAGATATCGTTCGTTATGTGGCAGGTGCAGATGCAAAGGCGACATTTGAAAGAAGATTGCAACTAGGTAATGAGGAATTTAGAAAGGAAATTCACCAATTCTATTTTGGGAGATAAAGGAAAGTTGTAATTACATTTGATTTGTTTGCAATTATGAATAAAGAAAAGCAAAGTCCCTTGAAACTTAATTCCATCACGGAGTTGCATAAGCTATTGGGTTTTCCCAAACCACTGCACCCGTTAGTAAGCCTTGTGGCTTACAATGGAATTAAGATAGGTGCGAATGTGACTTCGGCATGGGTAACATTCAACTTTTATAAAATAGCATTTAAGAATAGCCTTTCGGGTAAAATGAAGTACGGGCAAAATTATTACGATTTTGATGAGGGCGGAATGATTTTCGTTTCGCCCAACCAATTAATAAGAAGCGATCAAGAAGACAACGATTACTCCGGATACAGTTTGCTGATTCACCCCGAATTTATTTCAAATTATCCGTTAGCTAAGAACATTAAACGATTTGGATTCTTCTCGTATTCTGCTAATGAAGCACTACACCTTTCACAGAAAGAAAGAGAAATAGTGATTTCCATTTTTGAAAATATAGAACGTGAATTGAATAGTGCTATTGACGATTTTAGTCAGGACGTTGTCGTATCACAAATCGAAACACTGCTTAATTACAGCAACCGTTTTTACAAGCGTCAATTTATTACGCGAAAAGCAGCTAGTAGCGACCTGCTTTCACAAATGGAACAACTATTGAGTGCTTTTTTTGACAAAGAAGAAACGGTGAACAAAGGACTTCCAACTGTTGAATATCTTGCAGAGCAATTAAATGTTTCTCCGCGTTATCTAAGTGACATGCTTCGTTCCCTCACAGGACAAAGTGCACAGCAGCACATTCACGAGAAACTGATTGAGAAAGCAAAGGAATATTTGACAGTAACAAATTTATCTGTTTCAGAAATTGCTTATCGATTGGGGTTTGAGTATTCGCAATCTTTCAATAAGTTGTTTAAGAAGAAGACCAAATTGACGCCGATAGAATTTAAGCAATCATTTAACTGAATCGAGTGTGCATAAACAGTTTGGATCAAGACCGTCCTCTGCTGACTTAAGTAAGTATAGACTGTCATCACATTGGAATGGCAAATGTTTTGTGAATGCGGTAGATACAAAGATAGACGTAAACTTTTTTACGCTTCCCAAAGTACTCTACAAACAGTTTTGTCAGAAAGAAAATAGAGAACCTGTAGCCAAACTACCAATCTCCTCCTTCGATAAAATTGAATTCGAGAAATTGGATTCTCGTGTGAAGAGTATCTGGTACGGGCATTCCGCAGTGCTCCTTCGGGTAAATAACACCGTAATGTTCATCGATCCAATGCTCGGACCAGACGCAGCACCCATTTCGCCTTTTTCAATCAATAGATTTTCGGACGATACCTTAAGTGTCATCGATGACCTCCCTGAAATCGATCTCGTGCTCATTTCCCACGACCACTATGATCACCTTGACTATGCGAGTATTTCAAAACTCTCGAATAAGACAAAACATTTTTTTGTAGCCCTTGGTGTTGCTAGGCATTTGAGGCGGTGGGGAATCGATGCAAATAAGATCACTGAATTTGATTGGTGGGATAAAAAGGCATTCAATGAAATTGAAATTACTTTTACCCCGACAAGACACTTTTCCGGCAGAGGGCTGATAGACAATGCAAAAGGCCTGTGGGGCGGATGGGCTTTTAAAACTGGTCATGAAGCAATCTGGTCCAGTGGGGATGGTGGTTATGGAATGCACTTCAAGGAGATTGGCGAGCGATTAGGGCCGTTCGACTTGGCCTTCATCGAGTGTGGCCAATACAATGAACATTGGCACCAGATACACATGTATCCGGAGGAAAGCATCCAAGCTGCAATTGATGTTAATGCGAGAAAAGTAATACCAGTACACTGGGGAGCATTTTCATTGGCACAACACTCATGGACCGAACCAGTGGAACGCTTTATCATTGAAGCAGAAAATAAGGGCATGGATTATTGTCTACCAGCGCTCGGGGAGGTCTTTGATGCGCATACGAAAAGTCAGTTTCCTTGGTGGCAATGAGTGGTTCAAAAAGAGAAAAACGACATGTGAAAAGAGGAAAAAGCCAAATGTTTTCTGAGAAATCCAGCCACTCCGGGAGTCATCAGATCGAGATTTGTCGAACCGATATTCGTATCTTATAAACCCAAACAATTGGCATCTATTGGCATGAAAAGGAGGAATTTCGCGCTTTTTCTACTGTTTCTAAGTACTGGCTATCAGGTGCTATTTGCGCAAACCGGCCTACCAATACAGCTTTCCCGCCATGCTGAAAAAGACACCTCAATGGTCTTGACGCTTCTGGCTCAAGGTAACGCGGGCTTGGAAAGCGGTCTTGACATTGCTAAAGTGATTTTTTCTGCCAGGAAAGCCGATTCGCTGGCTCACCGGATCGGGTATCTAAAAGGCCAGGGTGAAAGCGCGCTAGTGATGGCTGAGTGTGTGAGGAAGAAGGCAGGAAAATCTGAAGAAGCATTACCCTTTCTCAAGAAAGCAGAAACCATTTTCGAGCAGACAAATTCTACCACCAGTCTCATCAAAACGTACCGTCTCCGTGGGGCAATGGACCCGGATCTCAATGTCGGGGAAGCTTACTATGAAAAAGCCCTGGCGCTTCTAAAGGCAAACGGAGACCAGCGTGGCATAGCAGCCGTCCTTCTGGAGTATAGCGAAATTAAGATGATGCATGCGCAATTGTCTGTAGCAGAGGAGATGTTAAAAGAAAGTATTCGCCTTTCAAAGGAGATTGGGATCGACCGCTTGCAATGGCACTACGGATTATTGGGCGCGGTTCAAATACAACGCAGGGAAACCGTAGAAGCACTAAAGAATGAACTACTTGCCATTAAGATAGGAGAGAGCTATGGCGACACCACTGCTCACATGGCTGAAGTTTACAATTACACAGCCATTATATATTTAAAAATGTCCAGGCTAAATGAGTCCGAGCAATACTTGCGTAAGGCTATCGGCACAGGTAGACGGTCGCAGGACCCAAACCTTACAGTTCAATTCCATGCAAACCTCGCCAATATTCTGATTCGTCAAAGCAAGCCCAAAGAAGCTATAGATAACCTTAAAATCCTGGAGAAAAAATATGAGGACCAGATGCCTCTCAATGCAAGAATTCAGATGCTCTCAAGATTCGTACGTTGTTATACTCAGCTAAACGATTTGGGCAGTGCAGAGCGGTACGCGGAGCAACTCATAAAGTATTCAGATGGCATGAAGCCAGACGAATATGACCAGTTGGCGATATACACCGAGCTCAATCGTTATTTGATTGCCAGTAAGCAATATAAAAGAGCAATCCGCTTTGTGGAACAGCATCGTCAAATTGCTGAAAAATTTAAGTTGCCAGACCAAAGAACACAGTCCTATTTTTATCGATTCAAGGTCGACTCTGCTCTTGGTAATATGACATCAGCATTACGTTATTTTCAGGCCTATACAAGGGGAAAGGATTCCGTTTCAAATGAGAATACCGCCAAGCAGTTAAATCAACTCCACGTTGAGTTTGAAACAGAAAGAAAAGACAAGGAACTTAAAATACTGGTTCAGCAGGCTGCACTTCAAACGGCGTTATCCGAAAAGAATGCACAGGAACTTGCTTTCAACCGACAGGCGCTGGAATTGAAACAAAAGGATCTCGTAAATGAAAAGCAGCAGGTGGAGCTTCTGACGAAACAAGGCCAGCTGCAGCATGCCACGAGTGAAAAGCAACAACAGGAACTCTTGATAAGGCAGAAGGACATCGAGCTATTGAAACAAGATAATCAGATACAAGAATCAGATTTAAAACGTGCGGAAATAATGCAGAATGTTGTCATCGCCGGTGCGTTAGTGTTAAGCTTAATGTCTTTACTGATCTATAGCAGGTATAGAATGAAGAAGCGTGCGTCGGAAGAATTAGCGCTGCAACGGGAAGAGATCCGGCAAAAAAATATTTCGTTAGAAGCATTGGTCGGCGATAAAGATAAACTGTTGGAGGAAAAAGAATGGCTCGTTAAAGAGGTACATCATCGTGTTAAGAATAATCTCCAGATGGTAATCAGCCTTCTCCATAGTCAGTCAGCGTTCCTGTCAAATGAGGATGCCGTTGCTGCCATTCAGGAAAGTCAGCGAAGGGTGTACACTATGTCTCTTATTCATCAACGACTCTACGAAAAGACCGGATCGACGATTAATATGGAAACATATATGGCTGACCTTGTGAATTATCTAAAAGACAGCTTTGATTGTACCAACGTTCAGTTCACACTTGATCTGGAAGAGGTTGTGCTAGATGTTTCCCAGGCTGTGCCAGTCGGTCTGATATTAAATGAAGCCATTACAAATTCTTTGAAGTATGCTTTTCCAGAAGGACAAGCAGGCCATGTAGTCGTGGTATTTAAATCAGTTTCTTCTTTACTAGAACTTACTATTGCAGATAATGGAATAGGAATTCCTGAAAATGCACATGTTCGCCAAAAGAAATCTCTCGGAATGAGTTTATTAAAAGGGCTCACCACCCAAATCGGCGGGACCTATGAAATTCACAATGAACGAGGCGTTGAAATTTTGATCAGATTTTTGCCCGTACAAATCGGAAAGAATGCCTTGCATGACGCGTTCGTATAAAACAATGTTATGAAAAAGAAGATTCTTATTGTCGAAGATGAATTCGTAGTCGCCAACGATCTAGGTATTATGCTTGAGGCAGCCGGTTATGAAACTACTGGTATTGCTGCCTCTGTGCACACTGCTATGGAGCTTTTGGCGAAGAACAAACCTGACCTCGTGCTGCTCGACATCCAGCTACAAGGATCTTTTAGCGGAATTGACCTAGCCAGGATACTTCGAAATGAAAGCATAGCGTTCATCTATCTCTCTGCCAATTCCAATAGTAAAACTTTTGATGCGGCTAAACACACATCACCGTATGGATTTCTTGTCAAGCCCTTTCGCGAGCGTGATGTGCTTGCAATGATTGAAATCGCCTGGCATCTGCACGAAGAAGGTGTTGGCAGCCATAAAGCTAAAGATCTTGATGAAACCAGCAGCGCAGAGTACCTTTCGACAGCCACTAGAAAAGAAAAAGAACTGGTCAGTCGATTTATGGAGCACCTCAATATACACTTTGCCACAAGAAAACTTGTTTCGGACTATGCAGACGACTTATGTGTAAGCGCCAACTATCTTAACACAATCATTAAGAAGGTAACGGGTTTCCCGGCTAGTCATCACATTCAGCAATGCATTATTCGCGAAGCAAAATACCGGGCACTCAATTCGGGATCTATGATGAAAGAGATTGCCTATGATTTGGGCTTTAATGACCTGGCCCACTTCAGCAAATTTTTTAAGAATTATTCCGGAAGTAGTTTTTCATCTTTTGTCAAAAGCATCGAAGGCTAGATGGTATTTACTTTACAAGACACCAATACGGGAACCTGGCTTCGACTATTCGCAGGAGAGAAAAAAATCGATCGGAACTTTTTTACCCGCGACCAAGACAACAAGCTCTTTACCATTGCTTGGAACAAGGGCGAAGCGCAAATGGCTACAATAGATGGTGATGTAACCGAGGTCCCCGGCAACTCCTTGCTACCATTAATGTTTAATCAGTCCTTTAAATTTGAACGTCCCGAGGAGATCGTTGCATGGCAATTCAACAGGGAATTTTATTGTATCATAGACCATGATGCAGAGGTGAGTTGCGTTGGATTTTTGTTTGGACGGGGCGACAGGGTTCTGATCCACCTGGATGAAACATCCAGGCAGAAGTTGACCCTACTTTATACAGTATTTGTTGAGGAGTTCAATACTTCTGATGTCATTCAAAATGAAATGCTCCTGGTGTTGCTAAAGAGATTGATCATCTTTATCACCAAACTTGCCAAAACGGAATATGTTCCCAATGTCAAGTTACAAGACGAACGCTTGGATATTTTTCGAAAGTTCAATCTACTGGTTGAAGCAAATTATCATACTGAGCATACCGTTAATTTTTATGCTCAAAGCCTGAATAAATCTCCAAAGACGCTATCCAACATCTTTGCTATCTACAATCAGAAGACTCCGGTTCAGGTGATCCAGGACCGTATTATCATCGAGGCAAAAAGACTTCTTACGTATACGAACAAATCCACTAAAGAAATTACTCATGCCCTGGGATTTGAAGATTCGGCGTACTTCTGTAATTTTTTTAAGCGCCATACTTCAATGACCCCACTGGCCTTTCGGGCCAACAGAGAATCCACTTAACCGGGAAATATTTACAATCCTTCGGGAATTCATGATGTGATCGCTTCGAGGGCGCCAGCCCATCTTTGTATCATCAAAAGCGAAACACTTTCCCGATGAAAAATATAGACGCTAGTTTTTCCAACCCCGCACAATCAAAGTCCGGACTACTTGTCATAGCCGACATCAGCGGATTTACACAATTCGTGCGTGATACAGACTTGGAAATGGGTCAGTCCATCACCCAGGCATTCCTGCAAGCAATCATCGATAGCAATACGCTTGGTTTGCAAATCTCGGAGATCGAGGGCGATGCGGTGTTCTTCTATAAGTTTGGAACCCCTCCGACAGCAGAGTATATTTTGAAGCAATTCGAGCAAATGCTGGAGGCCTTTCATAAAAACCTTCAGCGGATCAACCATGATCGGGAGATACCCTTTGAACTCGCCCTAAAACTGATTGTGCATTATGGCGAGATGTCTGAATATCAGTTGATGGGATTCAAAAAACTGTACGGTCAATCTGTTATCGAAGTTCATCGGCTGCTGAAGAGTTCAGTTAAACATACTCAATACGCATTGCTTACGGATGACTATGTCAAGAGTTCGCATTCAACTCTTGATAATGGCGGCGCACGCCGTCAATGCAAAATCCTTAAGGCTCTTCGAAAGTTATGTTATAGCTATTTCTCCTATCAGAATTCATATGTGCTGTCATGACTCTTCGGAAGGAATTGTTCCATTAAAAAGATGAATTGTTCAACTCGAAAAATGATCTGGCCAATCTGAATGATCAATGCCAATGTCATTTTTGTCTTAGTTAATTATTCGCATCAAAATAACTTTTAAACTCAAAAAAAACAAAACATGAAAACCAAGATCGTTAAAAACCAATTGAGAGGCCTGCTTCGGGCGGCCTTCGTACTTATGGCTGCTTTCGCAGTTAGTTTAACCAGTGCATTCGCACAAACGCAGGTCAAGAACGTAGTACTTGTGCATGGCGCATTTGCAGATGGTTCAGGATTCAAAGCATTATACACATCGCTTGTAAAGAAAGGTTACAACGTAACTGTTGTTCAAAATCCGTTGACCTCGCTGGAGGATGATGTGAATGCGACCAAAGTTGTGTTGGACAAACAGGATGGTCCTGTAATTTTGGCCGGGCATTCATGGGGTGGCGCAGTAATCACAGAAGCAGGAAACCACCCTAAAGTGGTGGCGCTGGTTTATATCGCGGCGTTCCAACCTGATAATGGCGAAACCGCTCTGCAGTGGTTACAGACAGCGCCGCCAGCCCCGGAAAATGGTGTGTTACCTCCAGACGACAAGGGCATCGTTTACTACGACAAAGCGAAATACCACGCAGGCTTCTGCGGCGATATCAGCAAGACTGAAGCTGATTTTATGTATGCCTCACAAGGAGCCTTCTACGCGAAGGGATTTGCAACACCGATTACTCACGCAGCCTGGAGAGACAAACCAGCTTACGCCTGCGTCGCAACTGAAGACAAGAGTATTGATCCCTCCATTCAACGCGCGATGTATAAGCGCTCCAATACGAAAGTTACAGACGTAAAAGGAAGTCACGTGATCTTCATGTCTCAGCCTGACGCCGTTGCCAAAGTAATCATCGAAGCTGCAACCACCGCTGGTAAAAAGAAATAAGTCCTTGGCTTGCAATGATTGATAAATCGTGTACACAAACTGTGCACGGTTTCTTCTTTTAGAACCTTGAATGCTTATGCCGACGCCTTATCCTTGGATTATTCTACTAGTCTTATTCGAAGCTATAAGGATCGGGAAATTATCGCAGTGAGTCGGGAAATATCAACAATAATCTGGGGCTTAGTGTCAACTATGTTTGTATCACAAAATGAATGAGAAAAACAATACATTAAAAATCAACAACTATGAAAACTTCAAATCAAAACAAACCACTTGACAATGGTTCAACAATCAAGAACGTTGTACTCGTACATGGAGCATTCGCGGACGGCTCCGGATTTAAGGCCTTGTATAATGTTCTTACCAAGCAAGGTTATCGTGTCACCATCGTTCAAAATCCTTTGACCTCCCTTGAGGATGATGTAGCAGCTACTAAAGTAGTGCTAGATAAGCAAGTTGGTCCAGCAATACTTGCAGGACATTCGTGGGGTGGTGCTGTGATCACCGAAGCTGGGAATCATCCTAACGTAGCAGCACTGGTTTATATCGCGGCCTTTCAGCCTGATAACGGTGAGTCAGCCCTGCAATGGCTGCAAACGGCACCTCCAGCACCAGAGAACGGAGTATTGCCTCCTGACGAAAAGGGTATCGTATACTATGATGAAGCAAAGTATCATGCTGGCTTTTGTGCCGATGTTCCTGCTGACGAAGCAAAGTTCATGTTCGCTTCACAAGGCGCGTTCTATGCAAGGGGCTTTGTGACCCCGATCAGTAAAGCGGCGTGGAGAGACAAACCGACGTATGGCCTTGTGGCAACTGATGACAAGAGCATCGCTCCCGAGATTCAGCATGGCATGTATAAGCGTTCCAATACTAAGGTCACAGAAATTAAAGGGAGCCATGTGATATACATGTCCCAACCTGAAGCCGTTGCCAAAGTAATTGCCCAAGCAGCCAAAGAAGCCTATATATTGGCGTAGGAGTGAAGCCTGTGAAGTGAAATTGAAGTATCCATCTCATGAGTTTCGAAATGGGAATGTGGTAGAGTTGGATACTTCTTATATTCTACAATAGTGATCTGCGTCATCGACTAAACGCATCTCCAAATGAATCCGAATCAGGAATTTCAATTTATGGCTAACGTAGACGGTGAAGAATCATTTGGAGGTTCCTTTTCTGCCGATGGATAGTACTTTCGCTTCAAGCTTGATATAGGGCTTGAGAAAGTGAAGTAGGTCCTGATCATCCGGAGCCAGCCAGACGCGTTCAATAATTTCCTTGCAGCGTGATCGATGTTATAGCGCCAGGGCGAAAAGACCCGGATGTGTTTCCATGAAAGGATACTTTTAGCAACTGTCTCGCCCGTCTCAAACAGTATAAAGGGTTGGTTTCTGATCGTCAAGTGAGCGGCCACAGCCAATCCCACGGGTCCCGGCCCCGATGATGGCCACGGGAAGTGATTTCAAAGTATCCATAAGTAGTACTTTTGCTTTTGTCTTAAAGACGACGGATCTGGAAAAAGACGCAGGTTTCTGATATGGAATGGATGAAATTTAGGGAATGTGAACGTCCATTTCTCCATAAGGATTTGAATAGCATTTAGCTCAATTGTGATCATAAATGCCATTACAAATCCTTCACATTCCGTAAATTTGGGATAGAAAACGTTCATTCGAGAACTCAAAACGAATCAAATGATACCAATGATCACGAGGTAACTTTGGAATTTAATGAGAATAAAATTCTGATTGTCAAGTGGTTAGATTGATAAAAAGTGCTCCCAGCGGGATCACAAAGGCCTTGAATTCGCAAGAATTCAAGGCCTTTTTCGTTTTACAGTTGAACAATCTGTCAATCCCATTTGCAATTTTGTTTTTTACATTCATTGCAGGTGAGATTAATTGAAGAAATTAAGTTAAAAACTAAAATCAACTGACAATGAAAGTAACCTCAAAACCACCACGACTATTAAGATGAATTCAATTACTAAGAAGACTTGAATTCAAATACACTGCTTTTAGTGACAGAAGTATAAAGCTCGGTACAACGACACTCCGATACCACATCACATTGATTACTTTTTAGGTAACAGGTTCTTAATGGAGCCGTGTTCTATTGCATCAGTTATAGTCCTCCTGATTAATACCTCCAGCTCATGTTTTGCTAAAAATGACTAATTCTGTCATAATTTTTTTCGTAGCAAACCTTATTGTAAATCAACATAACCATTTTTTACTGCGTACAGGGCAAGGCTTACTCGATTTTTTACATTGAATTTTCTGAACAGCGCCTCTCTGTATCCATCGATGGTTTTGGGACTTAAATTCATCTTATCGGCAATTTGGTGATAAGTGAGTTCTGAGCATGCGAATTCAAGGAACTCACGTTCGTTCTTCGATAGGTTCTTCTCAAAATTTGACTTGATCTCGCCATTATTCTGAATATTCTGTGCCATGATTCCAGACACAAAATCCGAATAATAGAACCCCTTGTTAGCAATGGCCTGAAGGGCTGCATGCATGTCTTCAACTTCTATGTCTTTCGACAAATAACCCTTAACCCCCAAGCGCAGCATTTTTATAATTGCCTCTTCTGTTTCTAACATTGAAATCACAAGAATGCTTACGGTGGGATAATATTTTCGTAACCAATCTACAGCCTCAAATCCATTCATATCCGGCATGTCTATGTCCATCAAAACTATATCAGGCACTTTTTCTTGATCTAATTTCTCTTTTAAATCCGTACCGTTCTCAGCTTCAAATACTATGACATAGTTGCTATTATGATCGCCAAGGTTAATCAATTTGATTAGTCCCTTTCGAAACAAATTGTGGTCGTCCACAATGGCAATACTTATCTTCGATTTTTCTAACATTATTATTTAGTCTTATTTTCTACTATATAAGGAACAGTAATTGTTACTTTAGTTCCTTTACCTTCTTTACTTTCTACGATCACTTCACCATTAATAAGTTTAGCTCTTTTTTGGATGTTTAACAATCCAGTACTCTCTTTTTCTGCACTTTGAAGTTTGGCGAGCTCCGTATTGAATCCAACACCATCATCAACAATTGTTAGTGATAGAAGGTCTACAGTATATGAGAGCGAGGTGGTTATAGACGTAGCCTTTGCATATTGCACTGCATTGTTCAATATTTCCTGGCAAAGACGAAATAGGATAATTTCATTTTCAGGTTGCAAACGAAATACTTCACCGATTTTCGTAAAGATTATTTTGTATTTCCTTATTTTCCCAATGCGAGATAACTCATTTTCGAGTGCTTTTACAAATCCGATTTGCATAATATGATCTGTATTTAGGCTAGCACTAAGCGCTTTCAGTTCGCTTAGGAGTTGCTTTGCTAGCGATTTTGTCTCTAGTATATTTTCTTTTACCTCCGTTGAGCTGAGGGGCAAAATTTCAGCAAGGTTAATGTTAATTAGTGCTACTAGGTGACTGAAATTAGCGTGGAGCTCCTTAGAAATATGATCCAGCGTTTGTTCCTGAATTTCAAGTTTTGATAAGAGTAAAGTTTGATTGAATGCTTCCCTTATTTCAATTACTTCCTGTTGATGTCGGAATTGCTTTCTCTGATATAGGAAAAGGAAATAAACGATACAAATTCCAAAAACCAAAATTAACAGTGTGGAGATGATAATTGTAAACGCAGTTACTTCTGAAATTGAGGCTTGCATAGGTAGGCTATTATAAAGGATGAATACATAACAAGATTTAAGGCATCATTGATGTATAAAAAAGAAAAAACAATTGTTGACCGAAGCTTCGTGAGGTAATCAAGAAAGATAAAAAATGGAAGCGTTCCAGAGTGGTAAAAGAATAACCCTAGCACTAACCAAACTTCGGTGGAAGTCCCCAAGGCAATCAGCTTTTTGTCTTTTAATACCTGATTAAAGAATACTAAGCAAAAGAAAATAGTTATTGTATTTGCACTGACGATTGTATATGTGTTAATGTTGAAGGGTGTCTGCCCCCATATGTAATTTATCAGACCGAGAGTCACAAAAGGAGCCACTGTCCAAACAATTACTTTCTTTTGATAAGGTGCAATCAATATGCCTTTGAAAAAAAATAGCAGAAATAGATGTCTGATCGTGACAAAGGCATTATATATCCAAAGATTTGTAAGAGAGTAATTCCAGAAAGGCCCTTTATAAAGTTCCCATTTCCAAAGAATGGCAAACCATTCCATGATAAGAGTGGTTATTAAAAAAATACTAAATAATCGAAATGGTGCAGGCCATTTATTCCTGAAACTTCTTAGACTAACTAATGCTCCTATAGTCAGTGGAATAAGATAAATGAAGTCCGAATTTAACAAGCGCTGCATCCATTCAAATTACATAATACTTTTCAATGTTCTATTGGCTATTCAGCGCAACGCGGGGGACAAGGAGACCCAAAATTATAGTCCTTTTTCGTTCCAATTGAATTAACGCTAATAGATCGTTCGTATGTTGAACGTTCCTGAAATTCGGGTTCATCTTCCAGAACAACATTTACATGAGAAATTGAACCATTAATATTCCGCTCACGTGTCACATTCATCACTAGGCATAGCTGCCCTGCAAATTCATGAGATTGCTCATAAGCGCTAAAATATAGACGTATTCCGTCCCCTTGGGCAAACTCGATCTCTTCCAGTAGCTTGACGATATGTTCTTTTGTATACCAGATGCTTCGAGTGTCTTCTCTTCCAAGTTGATTGTTCAGCAACGGGTATTTGTTTGTAATAAAATTCATTTTTCTCTCATCCGTGACTTGCTTGCCAACAAAGAAGAAGGGTAAAGGATTTGATTCCATAATGTTTTTGTGTTTTGATTTAATTGATTCATAATTCTAAAGCCAACTGGATTTAGTTTGTGCTCGGCAAGCTAGGTTTGAAATTATTCATTGACTATGTCCAATTGTATTTACCGGAAAAATCCCCTTTGCATTGAATATTAAAAAGGGGAATAATCCTATTGAGCTAAGGTTTTCTGCGCTGTCATGAATCTCAACCTTTGCAAAAAACAAAACATACTATGTCAAACCCACGCGCATTTATCAGTTTCGATTTTGATAACAACAAAACCGAACGAGACCTATTTGTAGGTCAAACAAAAAATTCTAGAACACCATTCAATGTAGAAGACTGGTCATCAAAGAATGAGCTTCCACAAAAGGAATGGGAGGATTTAATTAACGCAAAGATCAACAAGTGCAATCTCTGCATTGTATTAGTTGGAACAAAGACTTCCTCTGCTGTCGGTGTAGTGAAGGAAATAGCTTTCGCCAAACAGAATAACATACCAGTCTTTGGAGTATATGTTAAAGGTGCAACTAATTCTACCTCGCTTCCGGATGGACTAAGCAGAAGTAGAACGATTGAATGGGATTGGGAGAAAGTTGCGAGCATGATCGACACTTGCATGAAGGAAGGAAAAAATAAATAATTAATATTTAGATATATGTCGTTGTATACAAGTAGTTACCTCACTCAACTGACTGATTCTAATGCTTCTCTCCTTTCCTCACGCACGCGATTATTTTCGGAAAGTGTGAAGGAGTCGGCAACGTTCGATATTTTCCTTTCTCACAGTTTTTTGGATAGAAAAGAAGTGTTGGGAATTTACATTGAGCTCACCAAGTTGGGATTTGAAGTTTACGTGGACTGGATAGTTGATCCCCATTTGGATCGTACAAACGTGACAAAGACCAACGCAGAACTTGTCCGTAAGAGAATGCGATCCTCGAAAAGCTTACTATTGGCAATGTCTTCCAATGCTGAAATGTCAAAATGGATTCCTTGGGAACTTGGATTTGTGGATGGGCGAACGAAGAAATGTGCTCTTTTCCCTGTGTCGAAATCCTATGCTGTATCCAAGACTTTTGAGAGATCGCAGTATCTTTTATTGTATCCGTACATTAAAAGAGCAGCCATTGATGCGTACTCTGAAAAGACATTCGTAACTGAATCATCAAACTATTACACTGAGTTTGATGGGTGGTTCAAGAAGGACGAAGTAATTAGTTACAGAACTCAAAACATTGACATACTATGAGAAGAAAAGCACTTGTAATAGGCATTGATAACTACCCCACAGCACCTCTACGAGGCTGTGTAAACGATGCATCGGCCTTCGCAGCTATAATGGAAACTAATGGTAACGGGTCACCTAACTTCGAGGTGATACTCAGAACTGATGTCACAACCAAGGGACAACTAACAGATCTAATACAACAACTGTTCAGTGGTGAGAGCAGTATTGCGCTGTTATATTTTTCAGGCCATGGGTTTGAAAATGATTTAGGTACTTATTTAGTTACCCCTGATGCTTCAAAATCGGACGTTGGCGTTTCAATGAATGACCTTCTGGTGATGGCCAATAATTCAAAGGCACACAATCGCATAATTATTTTAGACTGCTGCCATTCTGGAGCTGTCGGCACCTCAAAACTTACAGGTGGTGCAATCACATCGATAAATAAGGGTGTTACAATTTTAACATCCAGTAAGGAGGATGAAGCATCATTGGAAGTTAACGGTCGTGGTGTATTTACGAATCTCCTGCTAGATGCTCTACAAGGAGGAGCTGCCGATATTAAAGGCGACATAACTCCTGGCAGTATCTATGCTTATATAGATCAGGCACTTGGCGCCTGGGATCAAAGGCCTGTGTTTAAAACCAATGTGAACGAATTTGCACAATTGCGCAAAATTGCTCCTAAAGTTTCTGAAGAAACTCTACGTAAAATCATAAGCTACTTCCCAACAGCGGAATATGAATTTCAACTCGATCCTTCTTACGAGGATACGAATTCGGAGGACGTAGAACATAAGATAGTTGAACCTTACGCGAAGCCTGAGAATATTATTGTGTTTAAAGATCTCCAGAAATTTCAGAGCGTAGGCCTAGTGAGCCCGATTGGGTCGCCCTATATGTACTTTGCGGCAATGGAATCAAAGTCGTGTAAACTTACTGCTTTAGGTTACCATTATTGGCGACTAGCCAAATTGAAAAGGTTTTGAGACTAAACGAACGAAACGCTTAAACACAGATAAAAAATGTGGCCAGTAATAATAGGGGCGGGAGCGCTTGCACTTTTGATAAAAGAATTGTTTGATGATTCAGATGACTCCAAGAAAAGAATCTTCATTAGTTTCGCTATTGAGGACAAAAAGTATAGAGACTTTTTAGTGGCCCAGGCAAGAAACGAGCAGACACCGTTCGACTTCGTTGACATGTCGGTAAAGAAGCCATGGGATCCAAAGGTGTGGCGACAGAAGTGTAGAACAAAAATTAAATCAATGCGATGGAGTTATTGTTTTGATTAGTAAAAATACTTGGCACTCAAGCGGTGCTAGATGGGAAATAAAATGTGCACGAGAAGAAGGCGTTCCAATTGTCGGGTTACACGTTAAGAAGGAAGATCAGGGGAAAGCGCCACCAGAACTTAAGGGAAAGAAAGTTATTTTGTGGTCTTGGGACAATCTTGAAAAAGTTATTGATTCGTTTAAATAACTGCCAGGGAATGATTTGAAATCTTCTTCTCTTGAAAGGATTATATAAGGAATCATTCATCTTTTACAGAAATGTTGTATTCGGTTAAGAGTCATTCATGTGCTGCTGTCTTTGTCGGAGAGGGATGAATCGAACATCCAAGGCAATTAAGCACCGCTTTTACAGAGCGGCCCGCTTCCACTTACGAACTACTCTCCGATATAATGTATGTCGAGATGGTTGGATTTGAACCAACGTGCAACCAACCTACGGTTTCAACACGGTATAAGCGTGAGCCGATACATCTCGATATGTTCTGGGAGTTAGATTCGAACTAAGCATCTCCTGGACGATCCCAGAATTTATTTGAGTCAGTGATCGGATTCGAACCGATGAATATCTCTTTTGCAGAGAGATCCCTTAAGCCACTTGGGTACACTGACATTTATTGTTTAGGCAAAATCTTATCATGTTGATACATTAATTGCATCAATTCAATTTTTGCTAAAACAAAAAGCCCCAGACATTATGCCTGGGGCTTTTACATTGTATTTATAAGTTTTCTATCTCATAACAATATTAACCAGGTGCAATTCTCTCATCTGCTGATAGCATATGTGTTGTTGTGCTGATGATATTGAATTACCTGTTTTCATTTTTTTTTGCTGATGCAAAGATAAAGCAACTTTTTTATCAAGAACAAAACTATAGATCAAAATAGTTTTAGTTACTTTGCATCATGATGTTCACACAACGCCATATACACGCAAACGGATTCATGGGCCAAGCCTATGAATGGATTGCTTTTGCCTGGCGTTTACTATAGAATTTTAAATTAATAACGATATAGAAAGCCCGGGCTATTACAGCTCGGGCTTTTTGTTTATACGATTATGGAAATGATTATGCTTATCGGGATACCCGCAAGCGGGAAGAGCAGTTTTTATAAAACGAACTTCTTCAATACTTACATGCGGGTGAGTCTGGACTTATTTAATACCAGAAATAAAGAACAACGCTTTATGGAGTTGGCCTTCAGTCTTCAACAGCATATGGTGTTGGATAATACCAATGTAACAAGGGAATCAAGATTGATAGCTATCAATAAAGCGAAGACCTTTAAATACAAGGTAAAGGGATATTATTTTGAATCCAGACTTAATGTGTGTTTGGAAAGAAATGAGTCAAGGACAGGAAAAGATAAAGTTGATCCAATAGGTATTCGGGCAAAGCATAAGGATTGGAATTACCTCTCTTTAGCGAGGGATTTGATGAGCTTTTCTACGTGACATTGGTAAATAATGAGTTTAAAGTAAATGATTGGAAAGATGAAATTTGAAATATTAGATAAAAGAATGAGGGACTTCGAGACGGCTTTGGATCAGAAGGTAATATCTGATATGTATATCATTGCTCGATTGGATGGACGTGGTTTTACAAAGCTGACAAAGGAATCGTTACCATTGGAGCGTCCATTTGATTTACGATTTAGAGATGCCACGATTGAAGTCGTTAAACACTTAATGGACTGTGGATTTAAAATCACATACGGCTATACTCAAAGCGATGAGATCTCACTGCTTTTTGATAAGAACGAAAATGGATTTGGTCGAAAGACCAGAAAGCTTCTTTCTATTCTTGCAGGTGAAGCCAGCGCACGATTTACACAAGTCATGGGAACTCTTGCTGTCTTTGACTGTAGAATTATTCCATTGCCAAACGATGATTTAGTCGCAGACTATTTTCGTTGGAGAGCAGAAGATGCAGGGCGCAATGCACTTAATGCATGGTGTTACTGGAAACTTCGTGATAATGGTTTCTCAGTAGCCAATGCGACCAAGGACCTGGAGGGGAAATCGGTTGCCGAGAAGAATGAGATACTGTTTCAGTATGGAATTAATTATAATGAGCTACCATCATGGCAAAAGCGTGGTATTGGATTCTATTATTCATTAATAGAAAAGAAATCCATTAACCCAAAAACAAATAATGAGATTACCACATACAGAAATCAGTTGAATGTACGGGAGGAGCTGCCAAAAAGTGAGGCTTACAATTTATTAATAAAGGGATTATTAAAAACAGAAGTAAAGGTAAAATGAAAAATATAACATTATATCGTCCAACTGGTGCGAATGAATTACAATTGATCATTGACTCTGTATGAAACGGTTTCCTCCAAGATTATATTGGCAGCCGATTTTTTATCCGGTGCTTAATTTTCAGTATGCAGCCGAAATAGCTGAACAATGGAACATGGCCGATCCCAATTCTGATGGAGTTGGATTTGTGACTGCATTTGAGATTCCTGAAGATTATCTTAGTCGTTTCGAAATACAAACTGTTGGTTTGAAGCATCACCAGGAACTATGGGTTCCCGCTGAGCAATTGGATGAATTCAATCACGAAATCATAAATGGTATTCGGGTGGAGAAATCATTTATTGGACAGAAATTTTTAATGAATGATAAAATAAGAAATGTACTTAATGGAATTTAAGAGTGAAGAGATGAAAAAGAATGTATTATCAAAAAACATATTCACAGTAGATGATTTTTGGACAAAGGATCAATGTAGCACTTTCATTGAACGAAGTGAAGAGATAGGTTATTTACCTGCTACTGTGCAAACTGAAAACGGACCTCGTCTGCTTGATTTTGTTCGTAACAATAATAGAGTGATGTTTAAGAACGTTGGGCTGGCTGAAACTTTATGGCAGGAGATAAAACCATTCGCTCCTGAAGCAATTGGAAATAGTATTGCTAAGGGAGTAAATGAACTCTTTCGTTTTTATCGCTATCAGCCGGGGCAAATGTTTAAGAAACATCGGGATAATAGTTTTATCCGAAATGAACGGGAAGCCAGTTATTATACCTTCATGATCTACCTCAATTTGATTATTTTTAAGCTTTTTAGATGCTAAACACATGAAGCTTAATGTATAATGAGAAGGACCTAATTGAGGCACTACAAGCAGGTGGTAAACGCAGGTATTCAGCCATGGAGACCATTTATTATAAAGATTATGATTCCATTGAACGCTACATTACCAAAAACTATGGTTCTAGAGAGGATGCTAAGGATATCTTCCAGGATGGAATGACTATACTTTATCGAAATATTGTTGCTGGACATTTTAGAGAGCAGTCTTCAATTAAGACTTACTTGTACTCAATATGTAAAAATCTTTGGCTTCAGAAATTGAAGCAAAACGATATCAATTTAATGTCAATTGAAGAGATTGACGATATACCTGAACACCTTGAAAGCATATTGGATGAAAGTTTGATGAAGAGCCTGTTGCAGGAGTTAAAGGGCGATTGCCAGCAAATATTAGTTGGATATTACTACGAGCGAAAATCGATGCAGGAACTTGCTGCGTTCTTTCATTTGGGGAGCGAGCAGGCTGCGCGCAATAAAAAAATGCGTTGTATGAAAGAACTTGTGAAATCCATTAAAGACAAAGATATGACTTTGATAAATTTTTGGCAATGAGTAAGGAAGAGATAATCGAGTTGTTTGATCAGTATTATTATGGGCAGCTCACAAAGCCTGAGCAATTGACTTTTGAAGAGAAATTAAGCGAGGATTCCGATTTCAAAAAAGAGTATGATGCATATCTGAAAAGTATTGAAATTATTAATGTGAGAGGATTCCGAAATGATCTTGAAAAGATCATTGGCTCCAAACCACCTTCTCAAATACGGCTTATGAAAAGAGAAATTTGGATTCCTCTTGCTGCCGCATCTGTTTTGATTCCACTTATTCTTTTTGTTTGGAGCAAATTCTCACATACGTCAAATGAATCGCTTGTTCGGATGTATTATCAACCTTACCCTAACATCTTAGCCTCACGAGGTTCATCCGATGAACTTGGTAAAGCCTTAGAAATTTATGCGAATGGTGATTATAAAAATGCCAATGCTTTACTCAAGCATCTTTCACCTTCCGACACGGTATTGTTTTACAGAGGACTTTGCCAATTGTCACTAAACCAGGTCGACAGTGCATTATATTTACTAAATCAATTGAATAGACAATCTATATTTTATGCTCAGACCAATTGGTATTCCGGTCTTGCCGCTTTACTAAAGGATGACATGCAAACAACTGTTTCAAGGTACAACCAGATTAAGCCAGGCCAATTCAGGTATAGTGAAAGCCAGGAGCTACTTAAAAAAATCAGGTAATTTTCTTCATTCTCACTTTGTAAAGGCATAGAAAGAATAGGGAAACGAAAATTATTCCTCCGACAACCCCAAAAATATTTTGTTTCCAGGCATTTTTCTTGATAGGGCTATCTTCACCTAAGACGTAAAATGAATCCCAAAAGTAGGGTGAAGACGTAATGTTGTCAGCATCGTATTTCAAAAATTTCATTTTTGCGAGACGCAGCGCTTCACTTTTTGTAAGACCTTCCTTCAAGCCTTCGTAAAAATAGTTCATGATTACAGGAGTAGTCACATCGGACACTTCCCACTTGCTGAGCAAGAGACTGTTTGCTCCGGCAAAAGCGAATGCCCGACCTAAGCTTTCTATTCCTTCACCGTTTTCAATTTTTCCCAGCCCTGAATTACAAGCACTTAATACAACTAATTCGGCATTTATGTCAAGCCCATATATTTCGTATGCGTAAAGTAATCCGTCATTGATAGTGTCTGGGCTTGCAAATTTAAGCTTGGAATAAGCTGGGTACTGATCATCCAGAAGGCCATGAAGAGCGAGATGGATGATTTGATAATTCTTATATTTCTCTTTGAACTTTGATTCGCTGGCGCTTGCAGCAAAATAATAGTCCCCATCCCAGTTCTTCGATATTTGATTGATTTCGATTGAGGTCCCCGGTAAATCACTTTCCAGGTCGCGAAATTTTACGTATGATAAATTAGTCTCAGAAATCGGTTTTCCAGAGAATGAAAAAGCTAAAATTTTTGAATTGTTTTTTTTCTTCCCCTTCTGAGTTAATGCAAGGTGGTCGAATGAATATTGGTAACTGATATTTACATACTTACCGATATAGTCGATCTCCCCATCGGGCCCGATCTTGTCGGAGAGCATAGAAAAATGAATTGTCCAGGCTTTTCCGTCCGGCAGCACTTCAAGCGTTTTTATTTTTCTAAAATTGATAGAGACGGGAAATAATGCTTGCCTCAACGCAAATGCAAATAAATGGATTTTTAGCGTATCATTGGTGGCAATGGAGGAGTTCATGTTTTTAGTTAATGAATCTAATTCATTGATGTCATGTTTGGATATTTCCGCGGTATGCTTGGATAAACAAATTGTAAACATGTTTTTCTTGGTCTCGAAAAAATTAGCGGAGATCTTTCCTTCCCGAAGTGTTGACTGCGCTTCGTCCAGTGAAGTTTGTATAATCGAATATTTCAATGCGTAAAAATTGGGATAGTCCGCTTCAAGATTTTCAATAAAGTCGTCATACTTTCTCCTGTAAACAAAGAGAGCAGAGTCAACATTTTTATTTTCGAATTTGCTTTCTGTGAGAAGAATCAGGCTATCTTTTATCGACCGCTCTTTTTGAATTAAATCTTCCGGAAGGGTTGTGTTAATGGCGATTTGGTTATTCAATTGGGCATTGAGCTTGAATCCTTTTTTATATTCTGAAATTTCCCAAAGCCGATTGAGGTATTTTCGTTCATTGGATTGCTGATGCAGTTGATAATAAATCTCAAACAGATCGTTGAATAACAGCTGCACGTCCTTTTTTAGAATCGGATCCGAAGTTCGGGTAAGTGCATAATTCATTTGCGTTTTGACATCGCTGAAAAGCGTTTCAATTTCCGCGACCTGTTCAGTTTTGATTTTTCTTTCCGATACCAGGTTTTTCATTTTCCCCGAGAATGAATAGCAACTCTCCCGTACATCAGCGTAGAGCACCTCCTTACCAAGTGTAATTTTTGGGTTGATGAACAAGGCACTATCAAAATATTTCATTGAGTTTTTGAAGTCTGCGTTTTCATAGTACAAATCACCAAGGGCATTATAAGTCTTACTTATTTCAACTTTACTAATTCCCGGTGTACTCATTCTGATTTTCAGGGATTTGAATAAGTAGCTTTGAGCTTCCTTAAATTTTTTTTGCATAAAGCATGCTCTGCCAAGATTCAGAAAGATTCGTGCTGCTTCAGGATGTGATTCACCCGATAGCATGACTCTCCATTCAAGTGCTTTCCTGTGACAGGCTTCCGCCTGCTCATAGTTACCTAACCCGGTGTAGTTGATTCCCATGCTATTCATAAAGGTGCTTTTGTAGTTTAATGCCTGATCTGCAAATTCTACTCCTATATTGTCCAGATTGGATATTGCATATCGATAATAAATATTAGCACTGTCATAGTGCTCTCGTTCTGTATAGATAATTCCCAGGTTGTTGCATGTAATTGCAAAATCACGTGCGTTCTCCTTCACATCAGCTCCAATAAGCCTGAAAACTTGTTTGTAGTAACCAACTGCTGTTTGAAGATTTCGTTTGTTCCAGTACACCAGGCCCAGCGTTATGCTCGTTCTGATTTGAATCGTCCTGGATTCTGCCTCATTTAGCTTAGGCACTGTTTTTATTGCTTTCTTGCACCATAATATTGCATCTTCATAGTTCCCCATTCTCCAGTAATTGATCCCCATATCGATGTAAAAGTGGCAAAGGAGCATATTGCTGATTTTGATTTCATTCAGGATTTCTATGCCTTTGCCCAAGGCCTGTTCTACTTGTTTGTAATCACCTTTAATATTTCCGGAAGATCGCATAATACTATATGTCCTGGCGATTTCTGTTTTGAGTTCGTTGCTTTCAATAAGCGACCGATCAATAGATAAATTTTTTTGAGCCCAGTACTCTGCTGAGTCAACTTTTCCAAGGACTAAAAACATTCCGGCAATCTTCTGATTGACAATCAGTTTCTTCAGAAGATTATCTGAGTTTGCCAGGGCCAATTGATATAAGTCGATTGATTTTTTAAATTCTCTTTTCTGCTTGGCAGCCTCGGCTTTTTTATAGTAAGACGTATAGCGCACGGTGTCGATCTGATTTGAATTGCTGACCGCATTGAAAGTTAATAAGAAACAAAGGGCCAGGATCAGGCCGGGAATCCTGATAAGGTAAAGGTGGGGTGAATATTTCATGTGAGAAACTGAAAATAGTTTGATTACGTCAGAGGCTAAAGAGTAACAAATTAACAAATCTGTACTGGCTAAATCCTTTTTACGGATAAAAAAGCAACGGTTTCTATGCCTGTAAAATTTCCTTTCTATAAACAACTGGATGAAATGGACTGTGGGCCTACGTGCCTGCGGATGATAGCCAAGCACTTTGGTAAATCGTATTCCATCCAAAAATTAAGAGACAAGTGTTCCATCGGTCGGGAGGGAGTTTCCTTTTTGGGTATCAGCGATGCTGCAGAGTCTATCGGTTTTCGAACGTTAGCTGTTAAGCTCCCGCTCGAAAAATTGATTTCGGGAACACCGTTACCTTGCATTATTCACTGGAATCAAAATCATTTTGTAATTGTATATAAAATCAAGAAAAAGGATATCTGCCTTGCCGACCCTGCGGCAGGTTTGATCACTTACACTTTTAGTGAATTTGCAAAAGGATGGCTTCCGGATAGGGAAAGTGCGAAGCCTACCGGGGTAGTATTATTGCTTGAACCATCTCCTGCATTTTACGAAGAGGACGAAAACGTAAAAGGAGAAAAGAAGGATAGTTTTTCTTTTTTGTTTTCTTACCTGCGTTCCTATCGTCAACTTTTTGTCCAGCTGTTTTTTGGACTTCTGCTGGGTAGCCTCTTGCAGCTCATTTTTCCGTTTCTTACCCAGTCGATCGTTGATGTTGGAATCAATACCAGAAACATTCACTTCGTTTATCTTATCCTGGCCGGCCAGTTGATGCTAATCTTCAGCAGGACCGGTGTTGACTTTATCAGGCGATGGGTTTTGCTTCATTTGAGCACGCGGATCAATATTTCTATCATTTCTGATTTTCTGATCAAACTGATGAAATTACCCATCCCTTTCTTTAATCAAAAAATGATTGGTGACATTCTCAGGCGAATTGAAGATCACTCACGGATTGAGCGGTTCCTTAGTTCATCTTCTCTGAATATTATTTTTTCATTTTTTAATATCCTGATTTTTGGAATCGTCTTAGCCATCTACAATATTCCCATCTTCCTGATTTTTTTTTGGGGAAGTGGGGTCTACATTTTCTTTATCCTGCTTTTCATGAAGCAGAGAAAGAAATTGGATTACAAACGCTTCAATCTACTGTCAACCAATCAAACGGGGATCATTCAGCTGATCCAGGGAATTCAGGAAATAAAACTGAACAACTATGAAAAACAAAAGCGCTGGGAATGGGAGCGGGAGCAGGCAAAACTATTCAAAGTTACTATGGCCGGCATGCGGCTTCAGCAATACCAGGAGGCTGGAAGTCTGTTGATCAATGAACTGAAGAATGTGGTCATCACTTTTATGGCTGCACAGGCAGTAATTGCCGGTAGCATGACGCTTGGTATGATGTTGGCAGCCCAATACATCATCGGGCAGCTTACTGCCCCTATTAATGACCTTATCAGTTTCCTTCGCGAATACCAGGATGCGAAAATCAGTTTGGAGCGAATAGGTGAGATACATGAGGCTAGGAACGAAGAAGATGAAGTTCAACTGGGTAATCCGGGATTGACCCTGGCCAACGGATATCATTCTGACTTATGCATCGATTCTCTTTCCTTTCAATATGACCTCCATTCTCCGAAGGTACTTGACGGCATTACTATTAAGATTCCACATGGTAAAATAACAGCAATTGTTGGAGCGAGCGGGAGTGGAAAAACAACCTTACTCAAATTGTTATTGAAATTTTATTTTCCTTCATCGGGATCCATCTGCCTGGGTGATATGGATTTGAAAAACATTAAAAGCAGCGATTGGCGGAAAAAATGTGGAGTCGTCATGCAAGATGGTTTTATTTTTTCAGACACCATTATGCGCAACATTGCCATGTCAGATGACGAAACAAACTATAGCAAATTGAACCATGCGGTGAAGGTCGCTAACATTGGAGAGTTTCTTGAATCATTGCCACTGAAATATCACACCAAAATGGGAGACGTGGGCATTGGCCTGAGTCAGGGGCAAAAGCAGCGCATACTGATCGCGCGAGCAGTCTATAGAAATCCCGAATATTTATTTTTTGATGAAGCTACTTCAGCCCTGGATGCCAACAATGAAAAAGTAATTATGAAAAACCTGGATGAGTTTTTTAGAGGCAGAACAGTAGTGGTTATCGCGCATCGTTTGAGTACAGTGAAAAATGCCGATCAAATTATTGTATTGGACAAAGGTAAGATTGTAGAAATGGGAAACCATAGCAGGCTAACAGAAAGAAAAGGTTCCTACTATGAATTAGTCAAAAATCAATTGGAACTAGGCAATTAAATAAAGGCAACCGTGAGCTTGTTAAAATATCTTGAGCGCGTGCAACGCATGGATGATTTGATCCGCAGAAAAGCAACAGGCAATGCCAAAGAATTTGCTTTTAAGGTAGGCATTTCACGGAGCGTATTAATGTCCCATTTAAGGGACATGAAGGAGCTTGGTGCCCCCATTCGTTTTTGCGAGATGAACCACAGTTATTACTATGAAGATGACTTCAGCTTCATTAACAGCAAAAACGGAAAATATAAAGATGGAAAAAATAATACCCTCTCATTGAAGTCCTGAATTACGAGACTCGGGCATTCTATATTTACTTTCATTAAGAAAAGAGCACCATGCATTTCATTTTAGAAAAATACCTTAGCCAAAACAATTATTTCAAAATTTCTAAACAAGACCTCAGGCTTCAATTATTGTCTCACCCGGAGTATCCAAGTACAAAATCAATAACGGACACGTTGGATTATTTTGGAGTTGAGAACATAGCCGCTGTTATTCCAAAGGAACACCTGCAGCAATTACCACATTCCTTCCTGGCATTTATAACTGAAAAGGACAACCATGCTTTGGTCTCCAAAAAAAAGGAGAAGATTACTCTTCATTTTGAAGATGGGACAAAGCAACAGCTTTCAGTAAATTCCTTTAAAGAAAAATGGCCAGGAACGATTGTTGTAATCGAGGGAGCTAAGGGTGTGAATGAAAGAACGGTTCAGTTTTTGGATACCACTGTGTTGCTGACATTATCAGTCTTTCTGATTACTCTTTTTTTCTCATTTACGGTTGCCTCTTTTCTTCTCTCTGTTTTATCATTGGCAGGGGTATATCTAAGTTATCTCATTGTTAAAGAAGAGATGGGTATTCACAGTGCGACAATCGCAAAAGTGTGTGGTGCTGTAAACAAGAGCGGAAATTGTGCTTCAGTGATCAATGCGGTCAGCAGTAAATTGTTTGGTATTTCACTAAGCGATCTGTCCGTAGTTTTTTTTGCGGCTTTTATCCTGATCAATTCGCTGATTGGACTTAGCTACGCAACATTGTTGATCGTCTCAGTGGTCAGTGTGCCCGTCATCTTGTTTTCATTGTATCAGCAGGCTTTTGTTTTAAAGCAATGGTGCGCACTATGTCTTGGAGTGATTTCTATACTATTGACCCAGGGTATTGTAATTATAATGAACATCGGTCCTTTAGATTTTTCGTTTAGTTATGGATTAAGAATGATTCTGGTGTTTACGTTAGTCTACGCACTCTGGAAGTCAGTAAAACCAATTGTCATTAGTAATTTGAAACTCCGTAAAACGGAGGAAGCGTTCCTGCGATTTAAGAGAAACCACAACTTATTCTTAACTGCATTGCACAGCAGACCACTCGTGGGAAGTGAATTAATTCAAGAACAGGAGCAAATCCATTTTGGAGCGGATGATCCAATACTCACAATCAATGCTGTTACTAATCCGCTTTGTGGTTTTTGTACGGACCCTTTTAAAATTTACAATAAATTATTGAGGTCACATCCAAAGAGCATACGACTTAATCTCATTTTTAGTGTTGTACCCAATCACCTTGAGAATAAAGCCACCCAGATAGCCGGGAATATACTTACTATCTACAAGACTCAAGGAAGAGAAAAAGCCTGGGAAGCCATCAGTGAATGGTTTACAAATCGGGATATCGAATCATGGCAACGTAACTACCTCTCTCCGGATGCTTTGGATAAAAGCGCCCTCAAAATAATAGAAAGTCATGTTGCCTGGTGTTCAGTAAATGAAATTAATTATACTCCTGCCACGGTCATTGATGGTTGCTTTTATCCCATAGAATACCAGATCTCAGACCTGCCATTGCTGATTGATGAACTGATACTTGAAAGACAATTAAAGAAAGAAGACATGCCGATAAGTTATGCGTAAGATATTCTTGCAAGGATAGACACAAGCCCAAGTGTCTTGAAATGTTTGGGACAAATTAATTCTAAATTTAAATTTTATGCTAAAGAACATTTTAAAAATGGAAGGTGTCCAAGTACTGGACAAAGTTGAACAAAGAAACCTAAAAGGTGGAAGCTGCCCAGGTACATCTGGTAGTAACTGCAATCCTGCGGAGGAGTGCTGTATTGTGTGCAGGTGCGGAACAAATAATATTTTCAGGCACTCACCAGGCACTTGTCCTGCGGGGTATGATGGTTCTGGCTCTTATTGCGCTTAACTTAGTTCGGAATTAAATGGTTATTCCAAAGTAAAAAGTGGAATAACCATTTTTTTTAAACTCTTCAAGGTCTTTTTTACAATGATGCGAATTGAGTATTGAATGAAAAGCCACCCAGTGATTTTAATTAATCAGCGATCGTTTAAGAACCCTATTGACGAACGATTTTTATGATCTGATAGAACAAGCGCTCTAACAACCGATGGTCCTCCGTAATGATTTCAACATCGCCCTGAAGCTGTTGCTGGAACGGAATAGGTTTTTGATAGCTGCTTATCATTCCCTGTGGTAAAGAAATTCGTAGCAGATATTTTCCTTGATTGGGCAACAGCGATATACTCTCTACGTTTCCGGAGAGCATTCCAAATTGCTCAAACGGATAGTTTTGAAGACGGATGCTCACCCGCTGGCCTTCCTTTACTTTTCCTGAGTTATCGATTGGAAGCTCGGCCATTCCGAAAACCTTTCCCGAGTCAGGTACCACTGAAAAAAGTGCTTTTTCGCGCTCAATGAATTTTCCTGTTTCCAAAAAATCCAGGTAGGATAGCCGGCCTTCAATTGGACTAATAAATAAAAATGTCTCTTTCCATTTTTTTATCTGCGAAAGTAATTCGCTTCGCTTGCTGTCAAAAGACAGGTTTAGCTGATCGTCAGTAGTTGTTTGCTGGATACTTAACTCCATCACTTGCTTTTCCATCTGGTCAATTTCCTGTCGGCTGTTGATGACAGCGGTTTCTATATTCCACAAATTTCTCTGATCCTGAATATAAATCGCCTTTGAGGAATTGAGATCAACTTTTGTTAAACCTTTTTGTTCATGAAGTAGAGAATCAGTTTTGAATTTTTCCCTTGAAAGCTCCAGTTCCTCTTTCATCAAGGCAAGTTGTCGATTGGCATTGTCGGAAATTTGCTGTTGATTCTTAATCTGTTTGTTCAACTGCATGATCTGGCGGTTTAAGAGATTGTTCTTATAAAACGTTGTCAATTCCAGTTGGGCATAGATCAAGTCATTGAGGTAAGGTTGCAAATCGCCAAGCTGGTAATTTACTGAAGGCATGACATGTGGATTTCGCGTTAATTCTTCTTCCAGTTCTATTAAATGTCTGATGTTAACGTTTGTCTTGATTGACGCGATCAGGTCGCCCACCATAACCCGATCTTTTTCTTTCTTAAGGATTTCTAAATTTCCGCTATTCCTGCTGATTAGGTTTATTGGAGAAGGAGTGGTAGTGATAATCACGTTGGCATGCAGTACGTCAGGATATCTTACAAACCAACTGGTAGCCAGGATAGCCATGAATAGTATAAACAGAATCATCACTCCCCATACCATTATCCATTTGGGAGGGCGGTCAATAATCTCCTGAATTTCTTCACTATAAAGCCCGGTATTTGTTAAGCTATTCGGCATATGCTCTTTTTTTGTAAAGTAAAGGTCGTGCTAGCAGCAATCTTTTCTGAACATTCTGCTGTGATAATTTAAACTTAAAGTCGTAAAAATCTGATTACGATTTTAGCCAAATCTTAACCAAGGTTGATCCATTGATTCTGTAAAGACTGATGGATAGCATCGAACAATTTTATCGCAGCAAGCACAGTCCTGGTGACTATGCAGAAATTCTTAATATTACTCCCAATGCGTTGGCCAGGCAGGTAAAAGGTAGTGGAACGGTTTGACAAAGTCACTGGAGGAACCTTTATATAAAAAACTGCATACAGAAGACTGTTGTTGTAGAAAAATTGCGCGTAATGATCTCGCCTTTGCGGGTGTTCTTAACCCACAAACTACTATGGTTGCGTTAGTGCTATTCGTTTATTGAATACCATCATCAACACATTTCATAAGGATTTATATGTAGGCAAATGCATTGTTCATCCACTTAAATAAAGTTGTTCCAATACAATAAATAGAAAGAGACCTGCCCGCGCAGGTCTCTCCTTCAAAAAGCCCCTTCTTGCCTGTCGTCACCAGGCTGAAGACAGGGATGAGGCCTACACCCCGCCATCAACTTGCACAAAAGCAAGTCCGTTATGCGCACCATTTTTCAACGCATACAATTGTGCATTCACCTGCTGATAGA
>Ga0307515_10001199_pt1 | contig 59246 bp, 50 predicted proteins | sample 17_EM_MG_FD_194513 | JGI IMG/M metagenome (GOLD analysis project Ga0307515, IMG submission 194513) | Populus trichocarpa ectomycorrhiza microbial communities from riparian zone in the Pacific Northwest, United States - 17_EM | ecosystem: Host-associated > Plants > Roots > Unclassified | place... | reverse complement strand
ACCGTTTGTTTTAGAGTATCTTTTACTAAGAAAAGTCCATACTCTTCCATGGGCCAGTCCACTTGTATACTGTCAATGATGTTCGCCCCTTGAACATGGATTGCGGCTTTTAATCTAGCAGTGTCGAATTTAAGAAAAAAAGTATCAATGTTCAAGTTCCCTCTGGCTATGATATTTCTTTTGCTGGCAACTTCTTCAAGAGTAGGTAGTAGCAGTTCATTTTTAACCACATTTCCATTTTTTGTCAGCGTCTCAATCCCGAATTGCTCGGCGCTGTCAAACAATAATACAATTTCAGGGTTTTCCTTAGCGAACGAGTCCAATTGAGGGTTCGATATGCTGTCAAGGATTATTAAAGATTTTCGAAATTCAGTTTTTGCTACGAGTCGAATTCTAACTTTTAGATCTGTCGAACAACTTGAAATGCATGTAGCAAAAAAAATCGAAAGACCATATAACATTGTTTTCATTCGGGTCGTACTCTGAGTTATGGAAATAAATATCTGCCAACGTCGACGTATTTATGCTGGTGTGGGATTTGAAATACGTCCGCCCAGCCCACTGAACTTGTTTTAAAACCTAATCTTTTTCTTTACTCAAATCACAAATTGAAACGGTCGCCACCAGATGCTGCCTGGTGATGCAAAATGTTCATTGCACTTCCGTCGAGCCACACTAGCATACGAATGTTGTGTGCAGCCTTTCTGTCGGGGAATTCATTGTTTAGAAAAGCATTGTGGTCCAACAGCGCCACCACCATACTCCAAAACTATTTTGTCGCTATAAATTATGTGAGTGCAACTGTCATTATATCTTGATTTTAAATTGTCAGGAATTGGATTTGAAAATATGTCATAGAAGTACATTCCCATTCCACTCCTTTGAAATCCAATAATTGCTGGCTCTCCATTCTTTACTGCTATACAATTGGATTTGTCCAAAAGCAATTTTATTTCAATCAATGTTGTTTTTGTCCAACCTAAACTTGTTATGATAGAGTCGACTTTATGTGAATTTATTTTTAAACCCCAATCACAGAAATATTGGTCGCTATAATTTTGTGACTTGCTATTCAAATTTGTAACTGCCAATCGCGCTATCACTTTGTCATTTTCAAATTCAATTTCAACAATTTTGTCACTAGGAACAAGCTTGTTGTAAAAGTCCTTTAGCTGATTGATGTTCACCTGTTTATTATTATAATTATTTACTAAATCTTGCTTTGAATAGAATTTGTTGTCATCAAAGCGAAAAGTTGAGGCAACGTAATAGTCGAGCGCTAAGAAAAGGATTAGTCCAGCGGCAACTGTAATGAGTATCCATTTTAATAATCTATTCATTGCTATTTCTTAGTCTCGCAAAAAGGTTGCACACAACGGTCGGGTATTGCTGAAGGCGGGGTATTTGAAAAACGTACGCCCAGCCACTAAACCGGTTTTTGAAAACTGATTTATTTCTTTAAACTGATCTCCTTTTGAAATACGGTCGCACCATAACTGATGCTGAAGAGATTTCTGCTGACCATTGCTCTTCCGTCCCGCCCTGCTTTTAGCAATACCTATGTTAGTAGCCGTTAAAGTCGTGCGTACCCAAGTCTCTCGATATCCTTAATCTCCTTTGTTAAATAGGTAACACCATTTGACAAAACGTATAGGCTATCAGAAACTTCGACTATATCTTTGTACATATGGTCAGTTACTATGACACCTTTACTTTCTTTAACCTCATGAAGCAATTCCTTTGCCTTTTCGATCTGTCGGGGGTTTAAATGGGTAAATGGTTCATCAAACATTGAAAAATATGACTTCGATTTAGCTACAATATATAGCTCTAGGATTCTCAACTCTCCACCTGATAAACTTCCCACCGCAGAACAAAATCTGGTAGAAAACTCTGGAAATTTCTTCTCAAAAGCAATGTAATCAAGCTCAAAATCTTCTAAAATCCTCTTAACGGAAAGCTTTTTAGGTACAAAATTAAACTGCGGTAGATAAGTAATACAAAATGGGTCGCTTAGCTTGTCATTTTCAGAACTTTTATCCAGTCGAATTGAACTTTCACATTTCAATGTGCCGTAGATTATCTTCATTAAACAAGATTTTCCTTGTCCGTTTCTACCAAGAATACCTACTATTTTTCCGGTTTCGCATCTAAGGTATACACTTGTTAATATACTTCTTCCATTAAAAGCCAACTGTATGCTATCCACTTCCAGAGAATGTGTCATCTGAGTTTATAAGTCTCGCTAATTAAAAATAAGAAAAGAGAAAAATCAAATGTCAAGATAATAATCCACATAATCTTGATTGAAAGTCCTAAGTTTTTATAATAGTAATACTCTCTACTCTTGTAGCTGTTAATAAAATAAAAGATGATACCAAGGCTACTTATTTTAAGCCAAAATATTGCACGAAAAATACTAATCCCATACTCCCAGAAAAGAACAATGCAACAACTAGTTATCAGCGAAGATGCCAATAAGAAGCTGCTATAAAAAGTATAAATGAGTCGTAACTGTTTTCGAAGTCGCATTTAATGGCTACTAACGTCAGGGCTTGGCGATGTGGCGATATTTCGTGTTACGTTAGCCTGGACTGATGCTGAGTAAAGATATGAAGATGCAAATATATTTTATAGCTTGGCTTTATTCGCCAGTCGGATATGTCGCTGAGCAGCGATATAAAGCTGAGCATATAGTCGTTAAGCCGCCATATAGCCAAACCCCATGTTGTACGCAGTTTTTATTTCCCTTTGACAAAGTCCTGAATTAATTTGTCAGCATTTTCTTCAGAGACACCAATTCCATCTTTAGTAGATCTGACCTTTCTAATCATGTTTATAAGTCGAATTTTTTCAGCATCTGGAACATTCATCTCTTCGAATGTTACAAGTTCTGGCCAGCGTGAGTTTAGATATAGGTCGCTTTCAAGGTCTGTAACTATTTTAAGAACAGCTTTCGATAATTTCAATTCCTTTTTAAACAACTTAATAAATTTTACGAAAAGGTAACTGCCATAAAAGCGGTTAAAAACATTATAGTACTTGGAGAAGATTTTGGGATTAAAGTGATGATGATATGGAGTTTTCTTTTTACTCCAGCCACTCCGCATCAAATTGTGCGGACTAAAGTGAACCATCTCAGAAGTGGCTGCATATATATACTCATATAATTCAAAAAGGGCGCCATCCGTAGCCATGTGAGAAGTTGAAGGGAATATCTTTTCTTTATTAAGACCAATTTTGCTCCATTCATTTTTCAAGGCTTCTAAGTTGCTTTCCTTAATCTTTGACGGGTCATTAACAGTATAAATTATTTGCTGACTATGATTTTTCGAAAAGAACTTTTTTTTGATTTTCAATGATTTCTACCAAATCTATTTGCATGTAAGAATATAGCAACTTGTCTTTGTCCAAGACAGAGTGCTTTTTCAAAAACTGCAAAGTAATTATGTCCTCGCATATGCCTCTTAATGCGGGAGTGTAGAAAAATGAATTCTGATTTCTGATATTCTTATTGGTAATTAAATTAAACTGAAAGCATTTAGAAAAGGCAGTCCGTGGTTAAAGAAAAAGTGATAAGTGTAAGTTCTTTGGTGCTCTATTTGCAACTCTTTGTCCATTTCGGAATCTTCATATATAGTTTCATACAACGTCTACAGCTTGCTGCCGGGCTGGCTTCTGTGATTCGTCCGCCCAGCTGCAGAACTTGGTTAAAAAGGAACTTGTAATTATTCTAAATTAAGTTTATAAAGGTCGCCCTGCGGCCGCTGCTGATTAAAGATTTACTGCTAATTGCATCAACGTCCCGGCTGCCTGGCAGCAACGCCATGTTGGCTGCCGTTATTTGTATGCTTTTAGCATGTATCTTATAAAGGACTTAGCTTCCCGTTTATGTAGTTTTCAGTTTTGATAAGTTCTCCATTTCTATTATAATAGTACCATTTCCCATTTCTTAAAGGTCTATAATAATATTTTGCTGTCGTAGGTTGAACTTTGCTCGTAGCTACTCGATTTCCGTGTCTAACAATTTTTGTTAAGTCACTTTTCACAAGTTTGGTTTTAAGGTAGTGACCCTTTATAAATATATTTTCATTTGTGTCTGATATATCAAAATTTAAACTTCCTAAATTATCGCTATTAAATATTTTGATGGATTTACTTTCTTCAGAACTCCAATTTGTAACGGCTGAAGAATCATATCCGTGAATGGCATATAGTAAATAACCTTTTGAAACATCTAAATAGATTTGATACTTTAAAAATGCTGCCTGACTGAATCCATAGCTTACACAAAATATTGCAATACACAATAATAAAACTTTTCTCATATAGCTTAAAGTATTTTGAGGCTGGCTTAATGGCAGCCAACGAACAGGGATTGCTGCAGGTGTGGAATTCATTGTACGTCCAGCCCGGAACTACTGCCTAATAATGATTTAAAAGTACAAGATAACAACTAAAAGGCCAACAGAATTCTATCCGCCGAAACCGCTGCTGATAGCGAACTACAGCCGATGATAACAACGTCAGCCACACTTGCAGCAATACCCATGTTGGCTGAAGTTATACTATGTCATTTTTTTGAAGTAAAACCAAACTGTCACTGTCACAATAATTGGCACAACTAAAGAAAGATAACTCCAAATTACGTTATACTTGTATAAAACAAATTCAGTCGCAACGATGATAAATGTGTAGGCCAAAACTCCCCACTTTTTCATTTTCCATACTCCAGCCAAACTTAACCAAATGAAAAAAGAAGAGATTAGTAAGAAATTCAGATACCACTGTCCTACCATATAAGCAAGTTCTGTAGTCCAAAGTAAAAAAGTAGGCAATGTTCCCAAAATACCTAAAGTGCAAACCACATAAATAGAAGCAGGTGTTGAACTTCGATTTTGTTTTGTATCTAATTCTTCGGGCATTTATTTGAGGAATAAGTGGTCGCTAAATAATTTCAGCCAACGTGTGTATTGTCGTATATACGAAGGTGATGAAATTTACGAATAAAAATATCCTATTTGATATTCAACCTAATATAAAGATTTTGCAAGATTTCTAGCTTTTAAAAAACTTGCGACAATACACCAGGCAAAACAGGCGATTACGCATGGCTTCGCCACCTCAGTCACAAAGCAAGCATGCTTTGCATTCTAAAATTATGACCTGAATATATCTAAAAGGTTGGAGATCTAATGCTTTAAAAGCTATTATTTCAAAAGTATTCAGGATAGGAAATATGGGCTATGTGTCTCCGCCGTATACAGCCCACCACCCGGTTGTGTTTACCGCGCAAATGCGCTTCCAATGTTTTTATAACTGACTCATGTGCGCACTGACTGTGCAGCCCATCCTCTATCAGTTTCCACTTTCAGGGAAAGGTGTGGAACTGCCGGCGCCTGTGCCGCTTTAGAATATCCTCTTCCTTCAGCTCACTTGCCGCGACAATCTGACTACATATTTTCTTAGCCAGTTTGGTTGGGATGCCCGCATAATGTTGTTTGAAATGCCTGCTGTTTATTTGTTCACAACGCTTATCTGTTCTGAACAATAACGCGAAGGATAGTTTCGGGCAGCGTTTGCAAATTTGCGTGCTTACTATACTATTGGTAATTATTTTAACATTTATTGTTGCGCTGGCGTTTATGCGTTGTTTTTGGTCTGTTCAAGGATAAAGTTCCAAGCTGCAATCATTAATGGATGATTTTCTATTTCTAGTTCAGTTAAATCTCCTTCTTCTTGAATTTTAAAATCTACTGTGTCTGTATAGTAGTTGCCAATGTTAAATATGTGTGTGTTATCTTGATCGGTTATAAACTCCAACGTTTCATAGACTGAAGCCGAGGCGTTCAGTGCATAAGAGCCAAGGGCAGTCCCAAAGTCGTCCATATGGGGAGTAATCAAATCAATTTTCGAAATGAATTCTTTTATTTTAGCTATGTCAGGTAATTGTGCAATGGAGCTGTCACAGATGTTAATTGTGCCCATCAATAAATCTGCATCACCCCATTGATTAACCTCAACAAAGTTTTTATAATCTAAATATAGTTTTTTACAAATCATAACAGCGAACTTCAGTGTTGCTGATATGGTCTTGAACTAGTCTGACTTTTTAAAATGGATGTGTATTCTCGGAAATTCATGGTGTCGGTTGATGGCGCATAACGGACGGGTATTGCTGCAGGTGGGATATTTTATAACGTCCAGCCCGGAACCCCTGCCTAATTGAAAGTATGAAATTGAGGTTCACAACAAAAGCCAAATTGAAACTCGTCTGCCGGAACTAAAGTACAGCGATGCAAACAGCCGAAATTTCAACGTCCAGCCCCACTAGCAGCAATACCAATGTTGTAGGCAGTTTTAGACCTCCAAAATTTCTCCGAAGCCTAATGTCCTTGCAGCCTCGTTAATAAACCATTTTTGTCCAACCTTAATATATTTTTCAACTTGAGGCGTTTTTAAAAATCTTACTGTCACAATTTTGGTTTCACCAGGTTCTATTAATTCTTGGTCATCAAATTGAATGTCGCCAATATAAGTTGTCAAGTTTCGTAAATCGTCTGGGAGTTCAAATACATGGTTAGGTTTATAACCCGATTTGAAGCCGTGCTGTCTGCCACCTTCTGCTGTCGTCTTCATTGTGATTTTTGCTTTCACAAGTATCAAGTCGTCTGTCCGCATATTGTTATTGTTTCACTCGTAGATTGTCGCACCTTTAAAAATGTCGGCGAAAGTTTGCCAATTAGGTTGGTCAGCATTTATATCTTGTTTTATATTGTCATAGTAGCCTTGAATACCTTCCGCATAAGCACTTTATGCTTCTAAAAAATCAGGCAAAGTTTTGTTCTCCCAACTTTCAGGATTAGTCAAATAGTTCTGACACAATAAGTCCAAAAACTAAATGAAAGTTTGTCTGTCAGTTACTTTAAAGTTATTGAGTATGTCGTCCATAAAAAATTGCCTACAACGTGTGTATTGTCATATATACGAAGGTGCTGAAATTTATGAATAAAAATATCCAATTTGATATTCAACCTAATATAAAGATTTTGCAAGATTTCTAGCTTTTCAAAAACTTGCGACAATACACCAGGCAAAACAGGCGGTTACGCATAGCTTCGCCACCTCAGTCACAAAGCAAGCACGCTTTGCATTCTAAGATTATGACCTGAATATATCTAAAAGGTTGGAAATCTCATGGTCTTAAAGCTATTATTTCAAAAGTATTCAGGATAGGAATTATGGGCTATGTGTCTCCGCCGTATACAGCCCACCACCCCGGTTGTGTTTACCGCGCAAATGCGCTTCCAATGTTTTTATAACTGACTCATGCGCGCACTGGCTGTGCAGCCCATCCTCTATCAGTTTTTACGTTCAGGGAAAGGTTGGGAACTGCCGGCGGCTGTACCGCTTTAAAATACCCTCTTTCTTCAGCTCACTTGCGGCGACAATTTGACTCCCTATTTTCTTAGCCTGTTTGGTTGGGATGCCCGCATAATGTTGTTTGAAATGCCTGCTGTTTGTTTGTTCACAACGCTTAACTGTTCCGAACAATAACGCGAAGGATAGTTTCGGGCAGCGTTTGCAAATTTGCGTGCTTACTATACTATTGGTAATTATTTTGGCATTTATCGTTGCGTTGGCGTTTGCACTGGCATTCGTGCCGGGAATGGGGGTGGAGATCATAATCATTAAGCCGTAGAAACTTTTAGTGTTAACGGTTTAGCGAATTTCTTCGGCGTTTACCTGTCAATAAAAAGGGGCTATTTTGTATAAGATGCGGCAATACCAGGATGTATATTTGTATTGAAACGAACAACGATGCCTGCTGAACAAGCAGGCATTTTTTTTACTATCAACTTATGAAAACAATCTTGCGGATTATCATCCGGGCCCTGAAGAAAATCATGCGTCTGGCAAGCCCGGAAGGGGAACTGGTTTCGTACAGCAAAAAAAAGGAATCAGCCTAATTTATTGCTTCAATTTATTTAACGCCTCCAGCCTATTGTGCTTTGATTTTTTTAAGAAAAACGCTGGGCCGTATACCTCCGTTTGCTCTGCAAATGCTAACCCTGAACCCCGGGGAATTATGCAATACTGCGAAGCGGGTTGGGATAGTTTTCAGATGAATGTTCCACTTTGGGTGATGTTGAATATATGGTTAGAGAACTTAAAGGATTTAAAAGTATTGGCGGCAGGTGTCCCCAACGTAATAGATTTGAAATGCTCCCATTTTTGCATTCATGAAAGCGCGTTGGATATAAGCCAACTGTTTTCTTGCCTGCTACAAAGTATAACGTTTGTTATGACCACCAGTTTATCCAGGTGATATTGTTTTCATCGGTAGCATACACTTCAATTTGCCCGTCAATTCTGCTAAGGACTGCTATGTTTCCGTCTGTTGAAATTTTTAATTGCTGGCTATCCGGGCTTATCAATGCCCAGTTGTGGTCTTTTTCCCAACCGTTGAGGGCAGTCCACCAGGTAGTATACAATTTCTGATCTGTTCCCGTAGCGAAAAGATCAACCCGGCCTTTGGTTGCAGTAGCATAGCTGACCTGGCTGCCGGGCAATGCATTAAAATGTATGTTTTCACCTACACGCTGCCATTGTTCACTACCATTGTTTACAATAAGCGACCATATACTTCCATCAAAGGAAACAGCAACAATGACTATTACATCATCAGCCGCTGCGGTTATAAAACTGTTTATGATAAATGCGGGAACGGGTAATGGCTCCCATGTACCAGTTAAGAAACTGGGTACTGTAGTTACAGGATATTTCCATACGCTGCGGCTGGTGTCTAGTGCAAACAAAAAATTGCCTGTAACCTGGAAAGAGATGGTATGTAAGAGAGCAAACACCGGCGTTGTTTCAATTTTGCGCCAATGTTTCGGACCGTTCAACGGCCATTTTGATGATGTATAAATATTGCCGTCCATGCCAGAGACATACACAGTGGGCTCTACAGTGCCGGCATTGGTAAGCGTCATATAAATAAAACTGAGTGGCCAGACAGGCACAGGTGCAGGAGCGGGGTCAGGACTGCCATCTGGCAGCAATGCCTCCGACGGGCAAGTTATGTTGAGTTGTTGCCAGGGTTGCGCAGACCACGATTGTGCGGGTGTTAGCCAACGCGCATATAATACACTTCCGCTGATAGCAAACAGGAAACAGTAGCCAGGCTGAGTGGAATACGCAAAAAGCCGATAGGGGGCCTCAATTGCCGGCTCCCCCTGGTTTTGCCAGCGGTTCAGTTCTGTCCAGGGAGATACAACATTGCAGGGGCCAATAGTACGGTGAGATAAAATATTGCTGGCATCAATACCGAACTGGTCGGTGTGATCAAAATAATAATGATTATCCCGGGCCTGCCCGGCGAAAAGCGAAACGTTTAGTTTATGGCCGGTGCTTAATACCTGCCAGCTTCTCCATTGTAACAGGGTAACGGAAAAAGGAACCGCGCCCGTTGTCCTGCTCTTATCGCGGAAATAAAAAGATGCCGATGGCACTGTGCTGACCGTGCAGGGTTTCAGGGTACGGTCTCCCATTAATGCCATGAGCGTAAAGGTCATGGTCCACTCCGTGTCATCTGCACCTTTGCCTGCCATGGTATGGTGCGCAATATCGATTGTCATATAAGCACTGGGCAGTGCAATACTGTTAAAGTAAATCCATTCGGCATCATGGAAATTATTTTCTGCTACCTTACCAGCAGCAATCACTTCATCCGTGGCAACCGCATCACATCCGATTACCACGGTGGCAGTGGCAACGGTAAATACTTCCATTTCTTCTTTGGTTGTTCTGAGGTAGATAACAAGTCCTTTAATTGACTGCACATCATTTGGTGAACTGGCTTCCCATTCGGAACGGATGGTAACGTTCATGTTACTGAAATCATGCAATAGTTTTTCATTCCTGTATTCAATCACGTATTCGCGCTGACCCCATTCTACCCGGTTACCCCGTACAAATTTGTTTTCAAAACGCGGATAAAAATCAGCCTGGAAATCATTGCCGTCCAGTTTTATTTCGTCTTTGTATTTTACGGAAAGCACTTGTGTACTGCCATCTGGTTGGGGAATATGATATGCGCATTCCATATCACTGGAATCGTCTATCACTACCCTGGCACTGCTAACCTTTTCTTTAAAATTTTCAAAACTGCCATATTCTTTTTTATTGCCCACCTGTAAAATCCAGATATTTTTACCCTGTGCGTACCAGTCTTTTTCTGCAAAGAAATCTGTGGGCAGCGGATCGGGCCAGGTATAAAGGAAATTTTTTTCCTCCGCATACAGCTTTCTAATTTCTTCGATCATAGCAGCTTTGTCGCGGGCATTCGCATCTGGTAATTTGTTGTTGAGGCTATCAATGGTATCTCTTATACCACCGAGTTTGGCATCTTTGAAAGCTGCAAGCTGGTCACTGTAAAAATCACTTTGCTGATCCTGCCAGTCTGGACTTCTATTGGAAAAAACGCCGATATAGGCTTCTTCATTCTTTTCGGGATCCAGCGGATCGGGATGCTGTATTTTTTGACCAAAGAGCCAGTAGCCCCGTACATCGTACCCAAACGTAGGAAATTCTTTCAAATCAAGTGAAAAATCGGTGATAACAGTATTGCTGTCATCGTAGCCGGAAGACCGCATTTCTTTGGTTTGAAAGAAACCTTTTTTGGGGAACCATACATGCGAACCCACATCTGTTAAGCGGCGCTGTATCCAATGAAAGTCGTACATGATGATTGCTGCCCGCTCATGCTGTACTACCATTGGCAAGGCAAAACTGCCAGTCCACCAGCCAACTCCATCTCCCTGTTCGCCAATTTGTGCACCATCAAGATATTTCCGGTTTACAAATACGCCGGCCCCGGCTCCGAAGACAGCACTTGCTGCCGTAATAATACCTCCGGTACCGGCAAACAACGCGGTATTAACGATACTTCCGGCAAGGCCACCTGCCGCCAACCCGCCCAGGGCAAATGGAATATCAGAAAGACTGATGCCCGGAAAGCCTGCAGTGGTGAACACGCTGACGCCGTTATTGATGGTGGCCTGGTTTACCACGGATTGAAAATTTGTTTGGCCGGTTCTGAAATTCTGAATACTGGATAGTGAAATGTCTTTGTTGCGTACGGTATAAATATTGACGCGGCTGCGGGTGGATCCTTCGAAGAACATACTTAGATCATCCCCGCCGGTTTCAAGGTAATGGGCCGTTGCATCATCCCAGAAAAAGGGGACTGAAACAGAGAAACCACCAACAACCAGCCCTACCACATCCTTTGCCTTAATGAGGCTGGCTATGATAGTAAACGCAGTTTGTAAGCTTGCAAAGGCTTTACACTTGTCTAGTTTGAACTGGCTGACACACTGAAAAGTATTTTTAACGACTTGCTTGTTAAAAAAAGCAGACTGACTCCACCAAAACATGGTATCATCGTGCCACGCACCATAGTTGTGGTGCGTTGACGTTATATTGGCATTTACCGCAGCAAGAAAATCATAATGTTTCGCTCTTTTTGGCGCATAGCCTTCAAATAAAGAATCACGCTGGTCAGAACGTTGCGAGTAATCGATTCCATATTTTGGCGCTTCGTCGAAACCAATGGAGACCCGGCTGCGATCAATGTGAAAATCTTCGGGCGGATAATTGGCTATTTGTAATAACACTGCAGGAACAGTATAGGTGCTGGTGGCAAAGCTGCAACCTATCTCGCCGCCTTTTAGCGTAAATACGCCACGTGCACCCAGTATGATTTCGATGGCATCGCCCAGTGCATTGTCCCAGCCGGAATTCTTAGAAGGGAACTGCGACCTGCCGCCGCACGCACTCATGCTACCTTTGTGCGAAAACCGGGTAACATCGAACAACAGGAGGTCAGTTACCGTGGTTGCTTTTTTTGCGATCTCATCATCCAGTGCAAAATCTACCAGGTTCAATAAAGCCCATAAATGTTCCCTGTAATAACCGGATGAATTAAATTCTGTCCACCCGAACATTAATTTATTATTGAGCCATTTTAACACACGGGCCTTGCCGCGCTCCATTCTTTCCGCACCCGTTTGTATACCTAAGGAGCCAATATCTTTTAGAACAAGGATATCAGCGGCCGGTTGAAAAGTATCTTCTGGCCAGAGCTGACCAGCAAGATATTCAGACGACGCAAACATGATATAATGATTTTCTGACCAGTATTCCATTTCTGTTAGAGGCTCACCGGTATCGAAATCTTTTCTTGCCTTATTAAGGCCCGCATGTACGCCTTCCGTTGGATCGTCCAGGAAATGATAGGGTTCATCTAACCAGAATTTATATTTAAGGATAGCCAGCTTCATAATGCCCTGCGCCAGCGGTGAGAAACAAGCCGATGCAATGCGGGGAGCAGCAGCTGTTTCCTGCAGCAACACCATTAATTTATTTTTTACCCGGGTAAGCCTGATCTTCCAGTCTTCTTTGTCTTCTTTTTCATTCAGCTTATCGATGAGCGCGGTTTTTTCGTCGAAAAAACTATTAAAGGGAGCTGTATATGTTTTTAACTGTTCGCTTCTTTTCCGCCAGCGGATATCCTTGTCAACAAAGGAAGACGAATTGAGCGTGCCGTATAAATAGAGGGTGCGCATGACCAGGCATAAACCCATGTCTGACTCCGATTTATTGACATAGACTTCACGCAGCTTTCCAATCCATGCGTCGGTCCAATATTTAACGCTGTGTGAATGGGGATAATCTTTTACGGAGACGAACCCCTGGCATTTAAACGTGAATAACTTTACATCAAAAATCCAGGTCTTTTTTGAGCGGTCAAAAAATTGGACGCCGATATTGCTGCCCGTTGATTTTTGGGGATCCAACCAGTTCTCAATGACCGCTTTTATAAAGGTTCTGTAACTCTCCGGATTATTTTGGTTAACTGTTTCTTTGGATAATTTAGCTGCCGCCGAATCATCGGTTAGTTCGTTTTCAAAATTACTGATGAATGCTTCCCCGTTTTTTATCCATGCCATGATTTCTGGTGGAGTGCTGCAATCATTGAAGAGCTCAGGAATTAACCAGGGTTTTGTTTCGGCAATAGCAGTGCGTGAAATGGCGTGTGGCAATGCATCTCTGTCTATACCGATTGCTTTTGCAAGATCGGGATCTGAGTTAACCAATGGGGTTTGCCGGTAAAACTTATTTAATTCCTCTACCTGGTCCCAGGCCGACTGGTATTTGCTGTCTTCATACAACGATTTTATACCAGCCAGTTTTTCTGCCAATTTTGTTGCATCACCATAATTTAACCAGTTACCATAAGATCCAGTTGATATATCTTTAAAAGCGTCACGCCGATCACGCTCTTCTTTTGTCCATACCTGCTGCCCGCTGTCTATATAAACCCTTCCCGGATCTGGCGCTGTTGTGCCCAAAGAGGGGGAAGGGGGAGCAGGTTCGCTGATGAGATCCAGTAATACCGTGTCACTACTGCCGGCTTCCACACCGCGAAAGGCTTCCATGTACAAACGCCGCAACTGGCATTCGAAAAACCAGGCTTTTCTTTTTGTGATCTCTTCCTGCAATTGGGCGGACGTCTTTTCTTCATTGGCCATCTGACTCCGTTATGTTTTTAGGATTTCATTTATAAATGACTTGCCGGCATTAGGGTAATACCGCATCTTTTTTGAGCATTACCAATGTGGTGGGAAGCTTTACCTCCCACTCATCTACCACAATTTCATCTTCGGGCGCAAAATTGCGTGCCTTGATTTCCTGTATGATGGATACATATAGTTCGCTGAACATGTTGGGCATTTCTTCTCCCATCCATATATCGCCCGTTTCGTGGTAGTGCGCAAGCGCCCCCTCAAAACCAGGTCTTACGGGTATGACTACCCGCGCGGCACCTGCCTTAAGAAATTCTTCGAACTGCGGACTGATATCCTGGATCAGTACCAGGTCTCCCCAGACCGCCCTTCTTCCCCAATAGTAAGGATAATAGGTATACATGATATTTTCCCATTCGAAAGCGCGTTCAAAAAATGCCACCATGGCACCCCATTTTTTCATGTAAACAGGGTCAGTGGGAATAACTTCCGGGTTGGGCGTTGGGCGGTAGGCATAATTGAAATGCTCACTCAGTAAAAGATAGATAAACGCTTTTTTCAGTTCGCCCTTTTCTATGGAAGGATTGTGGGCATAGTTTACAGCGTTGGCCATTTGCGCGCGTATATTGGCCTGAAATTTAGCAAGCCGTTCCTGGTAATCAGCCAGCTGGCGGTTATAGCCATTCATGATAATTGCGTGCATTTTAAGTTGCCATACTTCCAATGCACGGTCTGTTCTTCTGCATTGCATCCAGATACTGTAGCCGTATTGATAAATACCAAAAAAACTGCGGAACAACACCGGTATCTCCCCGGTTTCACTGCTCATGGGAAACAACTTAACCTTAAAACTGGCAGGGTTCCAGACATGGTGCTCGCCAATGAAAAATTCGAATTCATGGTTATCGCTGCTGTTGGGTAACAGCATCATAATATAACCGGTTAATGCCTCGTAATCTTGTGGTATGGTAATAACCGCATCTTTGAAAAAGAAACCATTTACGGTGTTTACTTTGTCATTGGGCCCTACCGCATTTTCTTTGATAAACCCCGTTACCGTGGCCGGCCCTGTCATTGATGAATCTTTATGCTGTGTATACTTAAACTCTTCTGGAGGAGGGGTAACGGCGCCCGATACACCGTATTTGGCAGCAAGGCAGGCATAGTTAAGCGGCGTTACGCATGAAGGGCATATATCAAAAACATCTGGTTTTATTAATTCCTGGCCTTCTGGCTGTGGCGCATTTTTTAAGGAACTGATTAAAAAAGCAGCCGGCTCAGGCACTACTACATCGTACAGCATTCTTGCCCCGTAGTTGACCACTTTTGTATTGTATTTCTTATCTACCCATTGATAAATGCCGGTAACGTTTTTGGCACCGGATTTACTGTTGTCGAATTCATGAAAAGATTTTTCTGTAAAAGATTTTTTTTCGCGTTGTACCCGTTGCGTGGTTACCTGCTGGCTAAGGCTGCTGACCGCCCGGTCTGTAACTGTTTTAGCATAATTTGATTTGTTGTTTTCTACCAGCTTGCCATAAGTGGCAGTGGTGGTCTGGTCGGCAGCGGAAGTATTTTGCTGACTGGCCTCTTTCTGGCTCTCAGAAGACATTTCATTGCGGACGGTTGATTGCAGATCCCTTTCATCGAACTGCGTGGTTTGCGTAATGTCTGTGAGGGTAAGCTCGTTGCTGTCTTTGCGAACAGTGGAATGACGCAGGATTTCTCCCTGCAGTATGTTTTCTATATGAGATACTTCGCTTACTTCATAACCAATCAATTGCTGCCGCACTACCTGCAGGTTGCCCAGGCCCACCGGGCGTGTGATGGCATGAGAAAAATCTGGTGGGGCACCAGGAACAACCGGTGCGCCGGGTTGGGCGGGCACAGGGTCTGTTGCCCTTACTGCAAATGCGTTGATACCAACCCGGTAGACTTTGGTGGTGGCTTTTATGTGCTCACAAGGATCTAGTAAAGCGGTAATGTCTTTTAATTTTGCCCTGACAGACCCTATGAGCGTTGACTGATCCGTTATTTTATAATTGCCGAATTCAGTTTCGAATGACTGAATGACCATGGGATCTAGTTTGGCAAAAGCCTTGTTTGACAGCGTTAGTACCTGCTGGGCGGGTACCGGTAAAAACTTGGGGGAAGCCAGTGCTGCCTCCTGCTGTTTGGGTAACAGGAGTTCCTTTTTTTTTGCAGTTGCCAAATCTTCTACTTTCAGTTCATCTGGCCTGAGCGCCATCATGGTAATGTAGGCATTTTGCCAGGCATCGAATTGCTTTTGCAGTGCTGCTTTTTTTTGAAGGTCATCGGCCGGTGGAGGGGGTGGCACAAATGGTTGACCGGCGGCAACCGCCTGTTTTTTAAGAAAAGCAGCCGGAACAAGCACAGGCCGTTGTAAGAGCGTTTTTATGGTTGTTTGTCTGCGCTGATCATTTTGCTGCAGGGTTTCTACCAAGGCAATGGCCTGGCGGGTCTTTACCAAATTGCTGGTGGCCACCTTATTAAAACCGGTGGTTATTTTTACTGCCAGCAGCAGATCATTCAGTAAGCGCTTTTGGGTTGTGAATGCAGCAGAAGATGCCAGGTCTGCGGGTGATGCGTCAAAAACATTTTCAACAATGCGTTCTGCGTCTGCCATTGATGGGTTTGCGAGCGAAAGAATTTGCTCATGCATAACCAGGTAAGGCTGCATGGTATCTATCTCCGCAGCGGCGCCTGGCGTATTTGCGGCGATAAAATCTGCCGCAAGGGTGGCAATTTCGGCGTTGGATTTATTTTGCCGTAGTGCGGTTGTAAACTGGTCTTGAAATTCGGTGTTGTCTGTAACATCAATTGCATTGTCTTTGGCCGGAGGAACAACAAAGGATTGTTCTATGTAACGGAAGAGGTCTACCATACAATAAGGTTTTTGATTGAATGACGCAATAAGGGCGGTGATGAAACGGATCGGTACAACGATTTAAAAAGCAGGAGTAGTTTAACCAGAAATGTGTTAACCAAATATAAGCCGAATTTTGTTTTCAGAAATTCCGTAGAAATACGTTTTTTTATTTGCCGGGTTGGCATAGGGTGGTAGATGGAATGCGGTGAACAAAAGCTTATTTGAGGCGGGAGTTGAGATGAATATAATGATTAATTATTTTCAGTTGATGAAATTGGTGGAAGTGGGTGGGTGATTAATAGACAGCGGGAATGAGGTGGGCATTGATCGAAAAATATTCTGAAAAATTACTCGATGAGATATCAAACTCACAGGATATCCGTACTATTACGGTCAATTATTCTTAGAATTTGTTCTATTGTAAGAGTTAACGACTTACCTTTTTTAAATTTAATCCGGCAACTATACGAGGCAATAGATAACTTAGCGGCGTGATAAATAATTCTAAAATCAAACAAATTGTCAGCGCCGAAATGAGTGATTTTTTATCACCATTGGGTTATAAATCCATTAAAGTAAAAGCCGATATGGTTGCATCATTTGAAAAAAAGATGCAACCAATTATTGTGAATTTCATTGTCATGTTAACAAGTACAATGATTTCCAGCTGGTCTATGGTTTTAGCTTTGGGATTAATGAGGTTGTGCGGGTATTAAAAAATATTGATTCTCATGTACCATTAGCCAATTATAAATATGTAGTAATGGAGGCGATTACCGGAATCAGCCCGGGGCTTTTGCTTGATCCCCTGCATATCAGCAGGGCATATAAATTTTTTAACACTGAGACGGAACTCTTGTCCATTGTTGGAGAAATTAAGTTGTTTTACGAAAAAAGTTTTATTCCCTTTTGTAATAAATATTCAAGCCTTGTTGAGTTGGATAAGCTAATGAATTTGTCTGATGATTTTTGGCTGGATAGCACTGGTAAGAGCATTCCCATTTCTTTTTTCCACGTAACACGTCTGGTTATTTCAAAAATGTCAAACAGTCCACGCTATGATGAACTGGTAGAGCGGAATTTTCAGGCTTTAGAGGCAATTTGGAAGGCAGAAGGCGCTACTTATGACAGAACAGATGAATCAAAGCCAGAAGTATTTACTGCTAACTATCTAAAAAGCGCATATTCTGAAAAGGAGTAAACCGTATGAAGAGCATCAATGACTTCCGTTTAACTCAAATCTCCGAGAATGAAGAGGATAATTGAAGCACATGAATTGACCCTAAAATACTTTGAGCCTATTGTAATAAAGCAGGGCTTTAGTGTTAAAGTTAACTCAGTTAAAGAGACAAAAATTGAAAGACGCACGGCCAGCGGGATAGATATCCTGTCATTCGGCATGCTGCATTATGCTCCATCATTCATCATAAGCCATGCTTTGGTGAAGAACCCTGGAAAACAGTTTGGCATAAGCGGTTTAATGATGAGTATGGCAGTAAAAGGAACCGCCGCAATACGGATCAGCCATTCTAATTAACCTGACTATTTTTTGAACTGGTTAAGAAAATGCGTGATGAAGTATACATATCAAATAGTAACTTTTGTATACGCTTTGCATACCCTTTGCATACGCTTTGCCATCAAGTATCCTACACGACTAAGAAAACGTGCACTTCATCCAAATTGAGCCCGGTGTATTCACAAAACTCATAAATGGAAATCATGCTGCCTGTGGGTTTTCCAAAGTATTTCCTGATTTTACTTACCAACTCACGGGCTGCCTGTTCTTTACGGCCTGTAATATTCTCAATGTCTTTTGCATAGATAACTATGCGTTTTAATGTCATTTCATGCATTATCCGGCAAATGCCCTCCAGCCTCACCCAAAAGCAAAAAAGCTTCGCAAATCCACTGATTTACGAAGCTTTTTTTAATTACCAGGTGCCCACGAAAGGAATCTTAATCAATTGGTTTTGTGGATAAAATGTATTTTTTTGGCCGTTTGTGATCTTGCTTACTTTGAGTTTCCTTAATGTGTGAAGGTTTGCGATATCATCACACAAGCTCACTCGTTATAAGGATCCATAATCCCCACTGGCGTATAGGCTTGTTTGTTCCAGAACTGCGCAGGATTGATGCCCGCAGAAATGGCATTGCTGTATAAAATTTTTTCTTTTTTGGGATCTGTGGGATCAATGTAGGCCAGCGATGCACGAACGAAAGTCTGAAGGGAGCCCTGGTAGGCCGGGATGCTAAAACGCCAGTATTGACCACTGACCAATAACAACGTATGGTAGCTGTTGCCGCACCAACTGCTGGGTAAATATTCGATGTCGCGCCAGTTTCCCTGGCTGTCTTTCGCTTGCAGTTTCAGGTACAGCAGACTGTCCTGCGCATTAAAGCGGATAGGAAACAGGGTCGAGTTTGCGACGTACATTGCCTGTCCTTTGTACTGGCGGGCGAAGGTATCCGCAGAGGCTGATATAATCTTTACTGATAATGCATTGCTCTCAAAATTACCAGATGCGCTGATGCTTTGGGGAAGATTGCGCGAAGTTCCCCAGCCACCGAAGCCTTTTGTTTTTTCATCTATCATGCTGGAGTAAGCCGTACAATAACCTCGGTTCATATAGTCAATATCCAAGTTTTTCAGCGTACCCGCAGTATCCCCTTTTTGTTTCCATACGATAGCCCCCTTTTTATTTATCCAGACCAATTTTCCATTGGCCACTGCTTTCAACAAGCCATCAGTAAAACCGGTGCGGTCAAAATATTGCATGATGGGTTGCATAATTGTGTCGCCATGAAAATTTGCGATGCCATACTGGTCGTCCTCCCTAAAAAAGAAAAGACTGTCTTTGACGGCGACCTGCTCTATCGAAGCATATTTGTCTTTCACTACGAACGTGCCGCTTGCGTCGATAATTCCCCATCCGTTGCCGGTTAATACCACTGCATAACCCTCATCAAATCTATCCTGCTGCACTTGTTGAAAAATGAATGGGGTTAGCAGCCGGAAGTGATTGTCCATAAGCGCCGAATAGTGCCCGTCTTTGGATACGAAAGCCCTGTGTTCGCTGAAGGCACCGAGATCCTGGTAAGTTGTGTCTGTAAACAAGATTTGCAAGCGGCTATCCACGTAGCAGGGATGATCGTTTATTTGTCGTACCGCCAGTCCTTCGTGGAACCCGCCATCGATGTAGTCCTGCCCCTGGTATTTTTTTCGGAATAGCAGGTTTCCTTTTTCATCAATGACACCGTCGGCATCACCCTCCCTGTTACCGGGGTCACGGAGCTGGACGCTAGCCATCCCAGCAGAAAAATCTGTAATTGTTGTATAGCGGCCAAATGGCACCAGCATATTGCCCGTGCTGTCAATGACGCCCACCCTTTGATTGTTTTTTTTACTATTTTGCATTTCATACACCACCGCGACACCGTTAGTGAAATGATTGATAGCCGCATAAAGCGTATCAATAATGAGTTTGCGTGAAGCGATATCAATAAGCCCCGCATGCCCACTGCTGGTTTTTACGATGGCCTTACCTTCCCCGCAAAATGCCAGTGCCGTATAACAACTATCCAGCACCACCTGGTTACCGCGATTTATAAAATATGGCTGGCCATTTTTATACACGACGGCAATGCCGCGCATGAAATCCCCCGCCATATCATACTGCGGCGGGATAACAAACACCCCTGTTGTATCAATGAAACCGTACATGCCGCCTTTGCGTACAGCTGCCAATCCTTCCGCAAATGAATGACCATTTTCAAAAACGGCAGGGATAAGTATTTTTCCGGTTCTATCCATATAACCGGTTTTATCCTGGTCGACGATAAGGAAACGGTCCGGTGAGGTTATTGGTTGACCATCACAGGATGCGAGCAGTACGAGTATGATTAATTTCCACATCATATATTAATGATGCACTGGCCACTAATATTGCATATGAACTGCTAAAATTTATTACCAGCCATCAATTCGATGCGGCGGAAAATTATTGCTGGGAAGAAATATATGATTTGCCTATTTGAGCAATGTGTAATGCCAGGTGGAGAGGCTGTAGTGATTTTGTATGTTTTCTGCATTCCAACATGTCAGGCCCGGCTGGAATTGGCGTTTTAGAGGAAAAAGAATTCCGTCAGCCCACTACAACAGAAAGCCAAATTTCAAAAATAAAGATTATAAGGATTTGTTCGTCTGCCCCTTTCTCGCCAAACCCCTGTTGCCTGCTGGCCTTCTACTCGATCGGAATGCCCCAATTTTCAAATTGTGTCCCTTTGAGAAAATAACTGTAAGAAAAAATAAGTTCATTTATTTCTTTCTTCTTAATGAGGTAAGCCTTAGTGTCAATTTGATTATTTTCTCTCAACTGAGTTAGTTGTGCCAACTCCTGATTTTTAAGATGCCTCTTTTTTACGTTTTCGTAATGTTCCAATTCTTTTTGTCGTTGCTCTAAAATGTCTTCTCTATTACGAATTGGATTTTCTTGGTTAATTATCCTGTCAAGGCAATAACCATTGCGTTTATTATAAGAAATTGTTTGCCTAAATTCAAAGAATGGGTCTTGTCTAATAAATTGCTCAAAGCCGTCACAAATAAATTGAAAGTCTCCTTGTTGAGTTGTAATTGTCCATTGATTTCCATTTTCGATAGTTGGTTTTTCAATGTCGTCAATTTCAAATGCCTCTTCAAATCCTGTAGCGAAATCAAAAGTCAGATTTTTTATTCTTTTGAAAACTAATGTCGCTGGTGCAACCCAAAATGTAAACGGCAGACCTTCAAGGTCTGGTTTATTCCATTGCAAAATGTAGTCAATGTCTAATTCCAAATCTTCTGTCAAACGAACTTTATAGATTTGGCTGTCGTGCCAACCCATATTTTCAAAGTCTTCGTCTGCCCATATTCTTTTCTCTAATTCGTATGTCATTGTTGCATTTATAGGGTGTCGCAATACGCTTGCGGGCAAGTTGTGTATTGTCGCATATACAAATGTAGCTTTTTTTAGTGTAAGAGATAATCGGCTTGAATTTAAATGGCTGCAATAAGTTTCGTGGCATTTTCATCTGCTATTAAAATAGCATAACTAAGATTCGAATGACGGGAGCTTTTCAATTGCTTTCATTCCTAACTGAATTCTGTACCGTTGATAAGTTACTTCAACTAACCTGGTTGAAGTAAGTCCCAACATCCCTGCGACAGTTGCGGCATTAACCCCTTCATCTTGCAGCAAGACAGAAAAACTTAAACGGGCGCAATGCCAGGTAATACTTTTATTCAATCCGGCATTTTGGCTCCAGGTTTTCAAAATTTTATATGCGCCATCTGCTGAAGGAAGACGAAATATTAAACCTGTTTTTCTCTCACCGATTATTGATTTAAGAATTGGATGCAATGGTATCTCAACTTTAACCTGCGTTTTATTTTGTATCAGTTCAACAGTTTCCGTTTTAACATTGTCCCACCTTAAAGTTTTAATATCACACCATCTAAGCCCCGAATACAAACTGAAAATAAATGCGGTTCTCACATTATCATTTGAACATGGAGTTTTTAGAAGCAGCATATATTCCTTGGATTCGGTAACCTCTTTTTACTGCCGGTTGTGTTTCATCCTGCTGACAATTTCGGCTGCTGGATTTTCTACAAAATAGCCAGCTTTTTTGCCGGCTTTCATTACTCTTTTAAATTCACTAAAATAATTGGCTGGTGTTTCTCCGTTGTACTTTGATAGTAAATAGGCTCTATAGTTTTCGCAAAGATTTTGTGTTATATCTTTCGCGGATATAAAATCTTTTTGTAGAAAAGTTTTAAAATGACTATAGCTGCAACTTAAATGTCGTGAGTTATTCCTGAAATTAGATTCTATATATTCAGCATAATAATCCAGGAAATTGGTTTTTATTTTATGTGACGGGATATAGCATGTATTAATGGATTGTTTATCCAGGATCATTCTGGAGCGTTTGCTTTCAAGAATCAGGAGGGCTTCTTTATTATGATTTTTTTCAATGATGTTTTTCGGTTTGTTATAGGTGAAGATCCCGGAAGCAATTCTTTGGCCAGCAGCTTTCCCCCATTCAAAAGTGTATCATGTTTTCGTCTTGCATTTTGATAGATTGGCTGAAATAATGAGTGACATATTTGCGGATTTTTTAGTGGCAAAAGTGAAAACTAAAAAACTCCTTGAAAAATCAATATAAACAATTGATAATCAAGGAGTTGATATAGTGCCCACGAAAGGAATCGAACCTTCACACCCTTGCGAATGGCAGATTTTGAGTCTGCTGCGTCTACCAATTCCGCCACATGGGCTTTTGTATTGTTTTAAGTGTTGTTGTGTTATGTGTTGTGTGCCATTGCTAAGCTAACGTACATAACACCCACCACATAACACCCAAAACAAAACACGCACCGGGCTGCAATATTACACATTGCTGCTATTTTGTCCAAAATGAATCCATACTATTTTTAGGCGCCCCAGTCGCTTTAGCGACAACAGTCCTTTTTAGGCAGGAATACCTTCCTTATTATCCGCAGTATACTACTTAACAGGTTCATTTTGTGCATCATATTTATAAAATCCAGTACAAAGGTAGCCGCCCGTATATAGAATGTAAAATGTAAATTGCCCCGGCAAATAATAAACTAATCAACAACGGATGCTTACAATTGGTTTAATAAGGGAAGGAAAGATACCGGCCGATAACCGCGTGGCACTCACCCCCGCCCAATGCAAATGGATACAGAAGATGTCTGCAGAACTGACCATTGTAGTGCAAAGCTGCCCCACCCGCTGTTTTACCGACCGCGAATATCAGCTGGCAGGCGTAGAAGTAAAAGAAGACATGAGCGGTTGCGATGTGCTGCTGGGCATTAAAGAAGTACCCGTACCCATGCTGCTGCCCGGTAAGACCTACCTGTTCTTCAGCCACACCAAAAAAAAGCAACCCCATAACCAGCCCCTTTTCCGGGCGCTGATGGATAAAAAGATAACACTCATAGATTATGAATGCCTGGAACACGAGGATGGACAGCGCATCATTGGCTTCGGTTTTTTTGCCGGCATTGTAGGCGCCCACAATGGCATGATGGCCTATGGCCGCAGAACCGGTTTGTATACGCTGGACAGGGTGTATAAACAAAACAATTTCCGCGAACTGATCCATACTTATTTTGGGCTGCGGCTGCCCAATGTAAAAATTGCAGTTACCGGCTCGGGTCGTGTTGCACACGGCATTCTGGAGATCATGAACCTGATGGGAATTCATGAAGTGGAACCAGATGAATACCTGGTACGCCGGTTTTCTTACCCCGTATATACCCAACTGAAAGGGGCCGACCTGTACAGCAACAAACTAACGGATAAATACAACCGCGAAGAATTTCACCACCATCCCGGCAAATACCAATGCCTTTTTACTCCGTACGCTGCGCAAACAGATATATTGCTCAACGGAGTTTACTGGGACAATACCTATCCGCGGCTTTTCGAAAACACCAATATCAGCGCCGATAATTTTATCATACAGACCATTTCGGATATTACGGACGATGCCAATGGCTCCATACCCATTAACCTGGGTGATCAATCCATTGAAAACCCCGTGTACGGCGTAGATAAAAAAACATTCAACAAAACAGAACCGTATCAACCCGGCAGTATAGACGTACTGGCCGTTGGCAATCTGCCCAATGAACTGCCGCGCGATGCCAGCCGCTATTTCGGCGAACAACTGATAAAGTATGTATTAGAAGATCTGGTTAAAGGCGGTTCAGCTATTATTGACAGGGCTACCATGATAAAGGAAGGAGCGTTAACAGCAGAATATGCGTATCTGCAAGAATACGCCGCCATGGGGATAGCACGCCGGTGATGAAATAAGAATGACAACCGTTATGTAAACGTTTTACTTTTAAGCCTTTATGATTTTATAGAGGGCAACTATTTACCAGTTGGGATAAGGGGGCTAATCTTTAGCGGGATTCTCCATTAGCAGCGTATTGTAGGCTTTACAGTTGTCACATGCAATCCATCTGTCTATTTTATTATTCCACAGTTTTTCATCCTTTAAAACATGCAGATTGCCCATTTTGCATTCAGGGCACAGATAGATTGCAGTAGCGTCATCGGCCAAAATCTTTGCTGCTTCTATCCATTGTTTAGCACGCGGTGTCATTTCTTTTCAGGCTTATCCTTTTTAATTTGGGTATCTATAGCGAGTTTAAATAGTTCATCTGCCTTTAATGTGGTTTTAACAATTATATCGCGTTTACCCTTTGTTTTATCGGCTTTTTTGGTTGCTTTGGCCATGCAGCAATTTACAAATATTTCCACTCATAACCCTCTGCAACAGGTTCATAGGTTATTCACTGCGAGTGTGTTTGATTTGTAACCTGGATCTAATTAAACAATGATTTTGTAATCTATCAGCAATCTCACGGAGAGGCACCCCTCCCTATTGGGTCACAACATACAATAAGGAACAAGAGCCTAGAAAGGTAAATAATCTACGTTTGCTATTTACTTTTGCACTTAATTAACCAATCCTTTGTTAAGTTTGGGGCAAAATGATTGATATCGCCCGTATTAGTTTTGGAGGATATTGGTGCAGACAGCACAGAATGGGGAATTAGTTTTACTGATTTCGACCCACTACGCGAAGATTATTTCAGAATGCCGGATAAAGAAACAGCTTTCAGGCAAAGGGATAGAATTAACTGTATACTCCCCAATCCCTTGCAATCCGCCAGCGAGTAGGCCAGGTAACAAATTCGGCTGGATCGAAAATCTCCTCCGAAATTTCCATAGAAATTATTTGGTCTTGGGCCAAAGACAAAGGGTGGCCGCCTTCGCCACTTTCGTAGTCCCACGAATGAAATTTATCTCTAAAATCCTTTGTATTTTCTTGTCTTTTTGCGCCATAGTCCATAGGGGCGCATAATCTTGTTTTGTTAAATCCGTCTTGTTTTGAATAAAAGGTGATATGAATCTTTGTTTTGCTGTGGATTGAGGCGGTAAACATAGCTAACATCTTAATGAGTTTTAGGGGGTTAAATAGTAAAGCTCCATCAAAACAACTAAAGAGTGTTTGCGTAGTTGGCACAATATATCCACAAGAGGGAGAAAAGTAAATAGTTATGATAACGTTATGTAAACGTTTTACTTTTTAGACTTTATAGCTGCAACTATATACGTGTTGTGACAAGGTATCAGCTCGGCAATGGAGATAGGTTATTAAAAAACGCATAGAAGTATATTCCGAATAAAAGGCCTAAAACAATAAATATTATTAGCCACATGAGCCGGTCAATTGTTGGCTTTTTAAATTCCCTCATTTATTACTTCTTTTCAGGCTTATCCTTTTAATTTGGGTATCGATAGCGAGTTTAAATAGTTCATCTGCCTTTAATGTGGTTTTAACAATTATATCGCGTTTACCCTTTGTTTTATCGGCTTTTTTTGATGCTTTGGCCATGAAGCAATTTACAAATATTTCCACTCATAACCCTCTGCAACAGGTTCATAAGTTAATCACTTGTTGTGTTTTGATTTGTAATCGGGATTAATTAATCAACGATCTTGTAATCAATCAGCAATCTCACGGAGAGGCACCCCTCCCTTTTGGGGAGGGGCCGGGGGAGAGGCCGTAGGAGCCCGTTGGGCCTCTCTCACAAATGCAAATAATACTCCTTCAGCAAATACTTAAAGGCAACCGAATACTGGTCTGCCGATTGGCGGATAACCAGTTCCTCTTTCTTTGTCTGCCCGCTGTTCTTTCGGTTCATCATTAAAACAGCGCGAAAATGCGGATGTTGCAAACTTTGCCGTATCATGAGCCTGTCAAAAACAAATAGTTCGCAACTGGCTGCCAGTTGCTCAAACCAGGCTACCCGGTGAAAGGGGAGCAGCACGGCAAAGATTCCTTTGGCAGACAGGTTTCTTTCTGCTACCTCCAGCAAATCCTGCAGTGTAAGTCCATCGCTGTGTTTGGCAAAATTATACCGGCTGTTAAGTGATTTCAGATCGCCTTCATAAAAGGGTGGGTTGCTGATAACAAGATCATACTGATGCGGAACAGAAAACAATTTCACATCTTTATGAAACAACTGCAGGCGGTTATTCCATTTGCTGGCAGCAATATTTTCGGTGGCCTGTTCGTATGATGACTTGTCTATCTCAACACCCTGTATCATTCCGGGAAACTGTTGCGCCAGCATAAGCATCAGCAGACCGCTGCCCGACCCAATATCGAGGCAGGCATTTAAATGGTGCTCAATGCCCGCAACTTTTTTTGCTACCCAGGCGCCGAAAATGCAACTGTCGGTAGATACTTTCAGCGCGCACCGGTCCTGGTAAACCGTAAACTGTTTAAATTGAAAATAATGGTTCGGCATTGCGGTTATTTACCTTTCGGCATCCAAAATGTTTACTGCTTTATAGGTTTAAAAGCTTTTTTATTCATTTCCATTGGCACCTTTATTAGTGCCCTTATTAGCGCCTTTATTAGCGGCCTATTCGTGTTTTCTATTCGCGTTATTATTCGCGCCTATTCGCGTTCTACCATTCAGATTTGGCGCTGGCGCCAACAGAAAGATCAGTAGTTTGCCCGGCCATCAATTTATAATAACCGGTAATGGCAATCATGGCCGCATTGTCTGTACAGTATTCAAAAGCAGGAATGAATACCTGCCAGCCCTGCTGCTGCCCGGTTTCGCGGATGGCTTTGCGCAGTCCGCTGTTGGCAGAAACGCCGCCCGCCAGGCAAACACTTTGAACGCCCGTTTGAGCTACGGCTTTTTTTAATTTCGATAGCAGGATGCTGATAATCCGTTGCTGTACCGAAGCACAGAGGTCTGCCAGGTTTTCTTTAATAAAATGAGGGTTCTTTTTTGTTTCGGCCTGTAGAAAATAGAGGATGGATGTCTTTACACCACTGAAACTAAAATTGAGACCGGGTATCTGCGGCTCTGCAAAATTAAATCGTTTGGCATTGCCGGCCTGGGCATATTTGTCTATCAATGGACCGCCGGGGTAGGGAAGGCCCAGCAGTTTGGCTGATTTGTCAAATGCCTCACCCGCAGCATCGTCGATGGTCTGGCCAATAATATTCAATTCTATGGCACTCCGGCACAACACAATCTGTGTATGACCGCCGCTTACGGTAAGGCATAAAAATGGAAAATTGGGCCGCTCCTCCGGTATCAGGTTGGCCAGTACATGCGCCTGCATATGGTGTACGGCAATAAGCGGCACATTCAATGAAAGCGACAAGGATTTGGCAAACTGAGAGCCTACCAGCAGAGCGCCGATAAGGCCCGGCGCCCGGGTAAATGCCACTGCAGACAATTGAGGCAAGGCAATACCGGCATGTTTCAATGCCGTATCTACCACGGGTACAATGTTTTGCATATGGGCCCTGCTGGCCAGTTCGGGCACCACGCCGCCATATTGCTCATGTACGGATTGGCTGGCTATGAAATTGGAAAGTATTTTTCCGTCGCGGCAAATAGCCGCAGCTGTTTCATCGCAGGAAGATTCTATGCCGAGGATTATCGTTGACTGGCTGATAGGTCTGTTTATTGATTAGGGCTGCAAATTTAGCGGATTTTTACCGATGCCGGGGTCGGTGTTTAGCGCATAGGCTGACAGATGTTGTTCTTCTTACAAATCAACCACTCAACTGATCAACCACTCAACTGATCAACTATTTACTTCGAATGGCGACGACCGGATCCATTTTGGCGGCAATAAAGGCAGGAATGATACCGGCGAGTATACCTATTATAATACAGATACTGATGGCAAGAAAGAAAATGCCAAATGAAATAAACACAGGCATATCGAGCATGGAAGAAATGATTTTGGTAAGAATGAATACCAGGATCAGCCCCATAATGCCACCCAGTATACAGAGAAAAGAGGATTCCAGCAGAAATTCCATCATGATACTCTTGCGTTTGGCGCCGATGGCTTTTTTGAGGCCTATTTGCGAAGTACGTTCCCTTACAGTTACAAACATAATGTTTGCCACGCCAAACATACCCACCAACAGGCATAAACCAGAGATGAACCAGCCGCCCATATTCATGCCTGAAATGATGGGGTCGAGCGTTTTGCTGATGGAATCGATATCGGTGAGTGAAAAATTATTTTCTTTAAAGGGACTGATCCTTCTTACTGAACGCATTACACCCATCAGTTCGCTTTTGATGTTTTCAAGCGGCATATTATCGCCCTTTGCCTGCACCATGATCAGCGGGTTGGCATCTTTCAAGGGTTTTATCTGGCTCAGCAACTGGTGCGGCATGATGATGGAGTTATCATAATCCCATGCTTCAAAAATGCTGGAACCTTTTTTGGGCAATACACCTACCACAACGGCGGCCCTGCCTTTAGACAGTTTTACCGTTTGTGCAACGGCTGCTTCGGCCTTGCCAAAAAGGGTTTCTGCTACTACATATCCTATCAGTATCACATTGGCGCCATCGGTATATTCCTGGGTTTCAATATTTCTGCCGAAACCAATGGAAATGGATTGCAGAATGCCAAACTCTTCGGTAACACCGTAGTAGTTAATATTGGAAACAATGCTGCTGCCGTTTTCAAGAGTGCCCTGCGTGGAAGAAAAGAAAGCAATGGTGGAAGGAAAATTGAACTTCTTTTTTACCAGCGTCATCTCTTCAAATTTCACTTCTGGCCGGTTTACATATTTCCACCATGGATAATCGGGTCCGCCGCCGTTTTCCCACTTACCTATGAATACCGTCTGTTTGGCAATGGCGCTTAAATTGTCTTTCACGGCTTTCTCCATGCTGTTGATGACTGCCAGTACACTGATAATGCAGAAAATACCTACGGTAATACCAAATAGCGACAGAAACGTGCGCAATTTGTTGGAGCGGAACTCGCTGAGTGCCATTTTAAAACTGTTCCATAAAATCTCCAGGTATTTAAACATAACTCAAATATATAAGTATACGGGTAAATTTCCGCTTACTATTTCATCAGAGGCCGGCTTTGGGGCTGAAAGGGGTTTAGACCGGTCTGATGGAACGCAGATTTTTATGATTGATATGATAAAATATGAATGTCTCGCCGCCGTTGTTGGTGTTTTCACCAACAACTCTAAGCAAGCGTACGCCGCAAAAAAACAAACGGATTTTTTGCTTTATGTTCCAGCGGAACATTTTGTAAGTAGCAAACATTGCAGAAGTATCCCTGCATGCCGTATGTATGCATTGTGCTGAACCGATCTTTTGGCCGGTCTGTTGCATAACCCGTTCCTATCGGAACGGCAAAAAATTTAATCATGGTTTGCTACCCACAACGCACCCCGATGGGGTGCCGCATGCCAGAACCATTGCCTGTTTTGCGATTGATGGTATACACGTATCGCAAATTCAACACCTGATTTCTTTACGGAGCGGTCAGAACTGCGGTACCGACCGCATTGTCGCCGCCGTTGTTTGGTGTTATCATCGACAAAGCTGAGCACGCGCAAAAATACCGCCCCGGTGCCGCCGTTGTTGGTGTTTTCACCAACAACTCCAGGCAAACGCACGCCGCAAAAAAAACAAACGGATTTTTTTGCTTTATGTTCCAGCGGAACATTTTGTAGGTAGCAAACATTGCAGGAGTATCCCTGCATGCCGTAGGTATGCTTTGTGCTCTTTTGGCCGGTCTGTTGCATAACCCGTTCCTATCGGAACGGTAAAAAAATTAATCATGGTTTGCTACCCACAATGCACCCCGATGGGGTGCCGCATGCCAGAACCATTGCCTGTTTTGCGATTGATGGTATACACGTATCGCAAATTCAACACCTGATTTCTTTACGGAGCGGTCTGACCTGCGGAACCGACCGCATTGTCGCCGCCGTTGTTTGGTGTTATCATCGACAAAGCTGAGCACGCGCAAAAATACCGCCCCGATGCCGCCGTTGTTGGTGTTTTCACCAACAACTCCAAGCAAGCGCACGTCGCAAAAAAAACAAACGGATTTTTTTGCTTCATGTTCCAGCGGAACATTTTGTAGGTAGCAAACATTGCAGGAGTATCCCTGCATGCCGTAGGTATGCGTTGTGTTCTTTGGCCGGTCTGTTGCATAACCCGTTCCTATCGGAACGGCAAAAAATTCAATCATGGTTTGCTACCCACAATGCACCCCGATGGGGTGCCGTTTGCCAGAACCATTGCCTGTTTTGCGATTGATGGTATACAGCGTATCGCAAATTCAACATCTGATTTTCTTTACGGAGCGGTCTGACCTGCGGTACCGACCGCATCGTCGCCGCCACCGTTGTAGGTGTTATCAACGACAAAGCTGAGCCCGCGCACAAATACCGCCCCGGTGCCGCCGTTGTTGGTGTTTTCACCAACAACTCCAGGCAAAGGCACGCCGCAAAAAAAAACAAACGGATTTTTTTGCTTCATGTTCCAGCGGAACATTTTGTGGGTAGAAAACATTGGATGAGTTTCCCTGCATGCCGTACGTATGCGGTGTGCTGAACCGATCTTTTGGCCGGTCTGTTGTACAACCCGTTCCTATCGGAACGGCAAAAAATTTAATCATGGTTTGCTACCCACAATGCACCCCGATGGGGTGCCGCTTGCCTGAACCATTGCCTGTTTTGCGATTGATGGTATACAGCGTATCGCAAATTCAGCATTTGATTTCCTTTACGGTGCGGTCTGACCTGCGGTACCGACCGCTTCTCCACCGCCGGCAACCGCATTAAAATAAATGTGTTATATCCGTATTGTCGCAGTCCACTCAAAAATGGGTTGATGAACGATGCCAAATAAAAATAAACACTTAGTCGGCCGCACATATCAATGCATCATTTTTGGGGTTCACCGGCCGATTTTTTGCCTGCGGCGATGCATTCGTACAATTTCATACCGATGGTATTTTAACACAACAAAAACATAACATATAAATGAACTTTTCTGCAGCAAACATTTTTTGCACAAGTTGGTTTTTTATAAAAAAATGGTTTAAATTACAAATAGCTCTTACGGATAATCCGCCCTCCCAAACCTGGTAGTAACATACATTTTCTCACTTCAAAAATTTACTCCGATGGTTACAACAGACATTTCACAGCTTACAGAAGAATGTAATACCTGGCGCCAGCAGATGCGCAATTACAGGGAAGAGATCATGCACCTGAAAAATCAGCTGCGCCAGATTGCACTGAAAGTTACCAGTCATGATCAGTTACGTGATGTTGATCATTATGAGAACCAGTTTCATATTCAGCTCATCAACATTCATGACCTCAAACACTCCATCAAAGTGCACGATTACAAAACAATGGTGGCAAAGACGGAGAACAACGGAAAAATAAACCATACCACGCTTGCCGAACATGAACATCTTTTTACAGAATACCGGCGGTTGCAATCCCTGCTGGACGAACTGAAAGATCGTTTCAATCAATTTATAAGTAAACTCAACTAGTTAAGGCCTACCTTATCAAACAGGAACTACCACGCAAAGACAAATGATGCAAAGTAGTTCCTGTTTTTTTTCAATGCCGTATCCGATTCTTCCAATTATTAATTGTTAATTCTTAATTACTAATTATTAAAAATCGTTTGCCATGGCAGATTTTGATACCTCACACGTAAAAAATATTGTCTTGCTGGGCCATGCCGGCTCTGGTAAGACCAGCTTAGCGGAATGTATGCTCTTTGAGGCGGGGCTTATTACCCGCAAAGGTTCCGTTAGTGAACAAAATACTGTTAGCGATTACCACGAACTGGAGAAGGAACGTGGTAATTCTGTTTTTGCCACTTTGCTGCACAGTAAATGGCGCGGCTATAAAATAAATATTCTGGATACGCCCGGTTACGATGATTTTGCGGGCGAGGTGATTGCTGCACTGCGGGTAGCCGATACAGGTATAATGCTCGTAAACGGAATTGCCGGGGTGGAAGTAGGCACCGATATTATCTGGGAATATACCGAGCGCTTTAAAACCCCCATGATAATTTGCATTAATAAACTGGACGACGACAATGCCGATTATGAAAAAACACTTCGCGAAATAAAAAATCATTTCGGAAACAAAGTAGTGGTAGTTCAATACCCGCGCCAGACCGGTTCCGGTTTTCATGAGATCATAGACGTATTGCGCATGACCATGTATAAATTTAAAGACACCGGTGGCAAACCCGAAAAAATGCCCATACCCGCTGAAGAAAAAGAGAAAGCAGATACACTGCACAAAGAACTGGTGGAAGCCATTGCAGGCAATGATGAAGGCCTCATGGAAAAATATTTCGACAAGGGCGAACTGGATGAAGACGAAATGAAGGAAGGCATGAAAAAAGCCATGATAAACCATGATCTTTTTCCGCTCTTCTGCCTCAGCGCCGAACGCAATATGGGTAGCGGCCGGCTGATGGGTTTTATTGACAATGTTTGTCCGGCCGCCAACGAAATGCCCCCGCAACAAACTAAAAAAGGCGATGCGCTTCCCTGCGATGCAAAAGGCCCTGCCTGCATCTTTATTTTTAAAACCATTGCTGAAAGCCATGTGGGCGAAATGAGCCTTTTTAAAGTGTATTCTGGTACGGTAAAAAGCGGAATGGAACTGGTAAACGAAGCCACCGGGGTGTCTGAAAAAATAAATCAGCTTTTTGTGGTTGAAGGCCACGGCAGAACCAATGTAAACGAGCTGGTGGCGGGCGATATCGGCGCTACCATCAAACTAAAAAACACCCATGTAAACAATACCCTGCACGAAAGGGGAAAGAATATAGAATTGCAACCCATCGTATTCCCTGCATATAACATGACAGTGGCCATTGAAAGCGTAAAAAAAGGAGAGGAGGAGAAGCTGTCCGCAGCCCTGCACATGCTGCGCGAAGAAGACCCCACCGTACAGGTGGAAGTATCGGCAGAACTGAAACAGATTTTATTGCATTGCCAGGGAGAACTGCACCTTGCTATTATAAAATGGAAGATTGAGCATGTGCACAACCTGGAAGTAAAATTCAATAAACCGCGTATACCTTACCGTGAGACCATCCGCAGCATGGCAGAGGGTAGTTACCGGCACAAAAAACAGAGTGGCGGCAGCGGCCAGTTTGGAGAAGTGTTTATGCGCATTGAACCCTGGCAGGAAGGCATGGCTGATCCGAAAGGGCTAACGGTACGCGGGCGCGAAGAACATGCGCTTGACTGGGGCGGCAAACTGGTTTTTTATAATTGCATTGTGGGCGGTGCCATCGATACCCGTTTTCTTCCATCCATACTAAAGGGTGTAATGGAAAAAATGCACGAAGGGCCACTAACGGGGTCGTATGTACGCGATGTGCGGGTATGCGTGTACGATGGCAAAATGCACCCGGTAGACAGCAACGATATATCATTTAAAATTGCGGGACTTCAGGCTTTCCGGCAGGCTTTTCAACAGGCTGCGCCGCAGATACTGGAGCCCATCAACCAACTGGAGATACTTTGTCCGGATGATCTTACCGGAAGCGTAATGGGCGATCTGCAAAGCCGCCGCGCCATTGTGGAAGGCATGGACCGCGAAGGCCACTTTACCCGCATCATCGCCAAAACACCGCTGGCAGAAATGCATGATTATTCGTCGTCTCTGCGCTCACTAACCCAGGGGAGGGCGAAATTTGCCATGCGTTTTTCTGAATATGCGCCTGTGCCATTTGAGATACAAAAAAAATTGCAGCAAGAATACGGCAAAACCGTAAAAGAAGAGGTGTAAGGCACTGCCTGCGCACTGAATTGGTTTGATTTTAACAGCAACTAACGCACGATGGTTAGTTGCTTTTTTATGCGCATGCTCCAAATAACAGTTTATTAACGCAAATTTTTTTTCTGTGGGGAAATATTTTTTATTGTTCAAAGAATGAGAAAGTATGCTGGTTTCGTAAAAACACGATCTATTTATTGTGCGTGGTCAATTAAAGAAGAAAAAAACTACGTAAATACACGTTCACAAGCATAAAAAATTTCGGATTGCGTAAATTTTTGCAAAGATCAATTTTATATGATCATTTTTTGGCTAGCATTTTGTGTGTAATCGCTAAACCAAAACAAGTCTTAGAAAATTGAATAAGAACAGGCATACATGTCAATATCCAACTATGAAAACCCTACACAACCGTATCTCTCATTGTATTTTATTGCTGTTAACGGCATTTGCGTTATCGGCGGCATTTCCCGCCCTGTCTCATGCACAGGGGAAAAAAGTATTTGTGGGCACCGGCACCGGATTTATAGACTATCCGAATGCACAGGTTACCCTCAACCTGAAAGACGATGACACCGTTGTAATCAATCCCGGTAAGTATAAACTGATGAATTTCAGGAATATTACCGCCAGTCCCGGCCACAAAATCACCATTATCAACAGCGGCCTGGTAGAGATTGGTCCCGACCCGTCTCCTTCTACCTTCTCCAATCTTACCAACGTAGAAATAAGGGGCGATGGAGCTCCGGGCATCGAATTTGGTTTTTACCTACACGATCTTATCAGGGGTATTTCTATAGACGGCACCATGTCTGGTGTCTATTTCAGTTATTTCAAGATGGTGAATATCGTTGACTACGGGGTGTTTTTTTACAATCCCTCCCTGGTATATGACGGTACTAATAATAAGAACAGCCTTTTTTATGATATAAAATTCCTGCATTTCAGCGTATATAATATAAAGACCACTTTCCTGCAGCTCGGCCTTTTTGGAAGGGTAATGGATGATGGATTAGTAAGCATGTTCCGTAAACTGGAAGTAGCGTACTGTACAGTTGATTACTCAGACCAGCAGGACGTGTTTCACCTCAGTAAAGCGCTGGAAGCCAATGTACACCACAACCGCCTTTCTCACCTTGGCGCCAACGATTACCGCCATACCGGTATCATTTACCTGTACGGAAGCGGCGAAGTGCACCACAACTATATATCGGATTACTGGGGCAGCGGGCTTCGCGCACACTCGTTTAGCCTTGATACGGTAGGTAAAGTGTATGTATATAATAATGTAATGGTGGGCTCCAGGAAATATTCGGGCATAGAAGCACAGTGTACGCCCGAAGACATTGCCTATTCATCTTATATGCGGTATTGCAACTTTAAAATCTATAACAATACTTTCGGTAACCTCAGTGCAGCCGACTGGCAGGCATCTATGGTAGATTCTTACAATGCAGTTGGAGGCACCATCGAAATAAAAAATAACCTCGGGTTCAATATACAGCGCGATAAACCCTTTGACCCCACAAAGAATTATGTATACACACAGCTGAATATAACCAAGCCGGATACGGCGGGCAATATGTACGGTAAAACATTTGTGGATATAGGTCTGGTAGATGACAGCAGCTGTCTGCTGAATGTAAATTCACCTGCTATAGACAAAGGTGTCAGCGCCAGCTTTATCAACGATGATATAGATGGCGTTACCCGGCCTCAAAGCGGTGCTTTTGATATTGGTGCGCATGAATACCTTACGGGAATTGTATTTCCGTTCTCACTGGCTGGCGCAGATACAAGCACCGTACTGCCAAAAGATTCAATATCATTGAACGGTTCAGCGTCGTATAACCCCACCGGTGGTGTGCTAACGTATAAATGGACACAAGTGTCTGGCCCGTCAACAGCCGTTTTTGCAAATGATACCATTGCAAAACCCCTGTTAAAGAGTTTAATACAGGGTACTTACCAGATAAAATTAACGGTTACCAATGCACAGGGTCATAGCAATGAAGATATCGTGCTGGTGGTTGTAAGCCCAGTTCCTGTATTTCCGCCTGTTGCCAAAGCCGGTGGCACTACCACCATTACATTGCCCGTAAACAGCACTGGTCTAAACGGTTCCACCTCTTCCAACAGTGCCGGTGGCGTACTCAAATTTGCGTGGACAAAAATATCGGGTCCCGCTTCATTCGCCATAGCCGGAGATACCACCGCCACACCTTTTACAAGTAGCCTGGTAGCCGGTACTTATAAGATAAAACTTACCGTTACCAACACCAATGGACTAACGGCTTTTGATACGGCCACTATTGTTGTAAATCCGGCGCCGGTACCCACTGCCAATGCGGGGGCGGATATTAATATGGTATTGCCAGCCAGTACCGCCACACTCAATGGCAGCGCTTCCACAACACCCGGAGGCGGCACGCTAAGCTATGTGTGGACAAAAGTTTCAGGCCCTGCAGCCTTCTCCATTACCGGAGACAGCACAGCAGTGGCTTCGGTGACCAGCCTGGTGGAAGGCGTTTACCAGGTAAAACTAACGGTTACCAACAGTGCTGGTATAACCAGTACCGACTTTGTAAATATTACGGTCTCTGCTGCGCCTATGGCAATTGCCAGCGCAGGTACAGACATCAATATAGTATTGCCCACCAATTCGGCCCTGCTTAATGGTACGGCATCTTTCAGTACCGGCGGCGGAGCATTAACGTATGCCTGGACAATGGTATCGGGACCTGCAACTTATACACTGAGCGGCGCATCTACGGCTACGCCTTCGCTAAGCAACCTGGTGGAAGGTGTATACCAGGTAAAATTAACTGTTACCAATGCACAGGGATCATCAGCAGAAGATAATGTAGTGGTAACGGTTAGCGCAATGCCGGTGTATCCGCCTGTAAGCAACGCCGGGCAGGATGTAAGCATAACCCTTCCGGCAAACAGTGTTATCCTCAATGGCGAGCAATCATTTAACCCGGCAGGTGGTGCATTAACCTATGCGTGGTCAGTTGTATCGGGCCCGGCAGGATATACCATTACCGGCGCATCCAGCGCAACACCCACTTTTAGCAACCTCGTTGAAGGCGCTTACCAGGTAAAACTGGCGGTTACCAATGCGCAGGGAGCTTCCAGCGAAGACCAGGTAACCATTAATGTAAACCCAATGCCGGCTTCACCGCCGGTTGCCAATGCGGGTGCAGATATAACACTTACTTTGCCCGCAAACAGTACAACGCTTAACGGTGCAGCTTCCTCCAATGCGGCAGGCGGCGCATTAACCTTTGCATGGTCACTGGTATCGGGCCCATCTTCATTCAGTATTACCGGAGCGGCTACATCCACACCGGTTATCAGCAATTTAATAGAGGGCAGTTATCATATGAAACTGATAGTTACCAACGCCCAGGGCCTTTCTGCAGAAGATGTGATAACAGTAACCGTTAATTTACCCGCACCACCGTTAGCAGCCGCAGGCAGCGATGTAACAATAGTACTTCCTGTAAACAGTGCAACGCTTGACGGTAGTTCTTCTTCTAACCCCGGTGGCGGCGCATTAACCTATACATGGTCAAAAGCGGCCGGTCCGAATTCGTTTACCATTGCCGGCGCCAATTCAGCATCACCCACCATCAGTAACCTGGTAATGGGTATCTACCAGGTACAACTGGCAGTTACCAATGCCGGTGGAGTAACCACTACAGATGTGGTAACGGTATCGGTTAACCTGCCATTGCTGTCGGTACCGCTGACTGGCAACGATACAACCATTAATTTCCCCGGCAGTTATGCTATACTCGACGGAACAAAATCTTATGGCACCGGCGGCGCCACCATTTCCAAATATCAATGGCAGCAGGTTGCTGGTCCAACTACATCCACCATTGCCAACAGCGGTGCCAGCAAGACCAATGCAACCAACCTGGAACCCGGTGTGTACACCTTCCAGTTAACCATAACGGATAACTACGGACAGGTTGCCAAAACAACGTTTAAGGTAACGGTAGTAAGCTCATTGCGGTACAACAGGAAGATATCATTGTATCCCAATCCGTGTACAGATAAACTGAACCTGCATATTCTGTCGGATAGCATCGGTTCGGCCAGCATACGGGTAACCAGTCTTGCGGGTGTTGTACTGTTTACGCAAACATTTGAGAAAACACAACTGATTGCAGACGTACCCATTAACACCAGCAGGTTGGCTGCAGGAATGTATGTAATTGAAGTTATCATTGGCAAACAGATACAGCTGCTGGATAAATTTGTGAAGCGATAAGAACTGGCAGCGGCAGGCAACTGCGGGCACGCTAATTTATAAATACTACTCCGGCAAAGTTTGCCGGAGTTTTTTTATTTTAGACAACTCATTCAATTCATAAAATAAACGCCATGCCATTAAAAGACGCATTCATTGCCGAACTGAAATATGAAGGAACCAATACCCGTAAAATACTGGAAAAAGTTCCGGAAGATAAATTCGATTGGAAACCGCATGATAAATCCATGACCATTGGCAGGTTGGCAGCGCATATTGCCGAAATACCGGTATGGGTTAACCGCGCACTGGAAGCAGGTTCTTTTAATTTTGCCGGCTTGCCGTTCGTAAGAAATACCTATGAAAGTTCTGAAGCATTGCTGAGGGTTTTTGAAGATAAGCACGCGGCCGCCATTGCTGCGCTCAACGATGCATCTGACGATGCGCTGAACGAAAAATTTACGGTGCTACGGGGAGAACAGGTTGTTTATGAAATGCCCCGCAAAGTACTGATACGCAATTTTGCATTCAACCATATCGTACACCACCGCGGGCAGTTGTCTGTTTTTCTACGGCTGCTGGATATACCCGTACCCGGCATGTATGGCCCTAGTGCGGACGAGAAGTAGCTGTTAGCTGTTAGCTTTTAGCTGTTAGGCTTTTGCTTGGAAGCGGCTGTGGTATTGGCACCTGCCACTGCGTTGATAGCCGGATTTGAAAAAACGAACAGACCGTTTTAGCAAACAGCTATTAGCCGTTAGCTATTAGTTATTAGCCGGCATCCTCGTCATTGTGAACGGCCAACTGTTTGTAAAAATATCAGGCACCTGCCTGCTGTGAATCAAACCTGTAGACCGCACTACAAAAATGTTTTGCATATAAACGCAAGCAGCTATTAGCCGTTAGCTATTAGCTATTAGCCGGCATCGTCGTCGTTGTGAACGGCCAGCTGTATGTAAAAATATCAGGCACCTGCCTGCTGTGAATCAAACCTGTAGACCGCACTACAAAAATGTTTTGCATATAACGCAAACAGCTATTAGCCGTTAGCTATTAGCTATTAGCCGGCATCGTCGTCATTGTGCCCGCCGCGTAGTCATTGCGAAGCGCCAGTGGGTTGTATAAAATATTGGCTACTTGAGTAAACAGCTATTAGCCGTTAGCTATTAGCTATTAGCTATTATCCGGCATCGTTGTCGTTGTGAACGGCCAGCTGTATGTAAAAATATCTGGCACCTGCCTGCTGTGAATCAAACCTGTAGACCGCACTACAAAAATGTTTTGCATACAAACGCAAACAGCTATTAGCCGTTAGCTATTAGCCATTAGTCGGCATCGTCGTCATTGTGTCCGCCGCGGAGTCATTGCAAAGCACCAGTTGGTTGTATAAAATATCAGCCACTTGCACAAACTACCGAAGTAAACACAAACAACCGAAGTTTTAAAAACTTCGGTTGTTTACTAACAGCTAATAGCTAACAGCTAATTCACGTCCTTGCCTTCCTGCAATAACTTAATCATCCTTTCCAGGTTGGGTTTGTTTACGGTATCGGACTGTGGCAGCGCTTTTTGTGCCAGCTCCAGTGCTTTTTTATAATTACCGATGGCTGAATACGCCCTTACCATACCCACATTGGTAGTAAATACAGCCGGATTTTTATCGTAGTTCATTTTAAAAATATCAAATGCTTCCTTGGGTTTTTTCTGCGCAATCAGTGATCGGCCATATACATGTATTTCCTGAACAGAAGCAAAAGGCAGCATTTTTTTCATTAGCACATCGGCTTCTGCGCCACGGTTCAGTTTGGCCAGTATCTGCGCCTTGGTGCTGGCGGCCTGGAAACTTTGGGAACCACCGAAATTTTGGCCGGTTGCAGAATCGCTCCAAAGTAATGCTTCATCAAGGTTAACATTTCTTTGCAGGCTCCATTGGGCGGCCTGGTCCCACGGCTCCCAGTTAAAACCGGTCTGTGTACGCAATTGCCGTCTGTAGGACGCTATCTGTTCATTCACATAATCAACTTCCACTTTAAAGGCAACGACCAGCTTTTCCCACTCCATTGAAATGGTGGCTGAATTTTCTGTCTGGTTGCTGAATTCATATTTCAGCCACTCTACGCTTTTGTCTGCGGCCGTGGGTTTTACTTTTACGCGCAGCACATCTTCTTTATCGTTGTAATAAAAGCTTCCCCACGATGTTGAATTCTTTGAAAAGATAACGGTGCATTCATTGGGATCATACGCAATAAAGAATCCGTATTTGCCGGCTTCCAATGGCTGGCCTTCAATTTTTACAGCGGTAGAAAATTCAATGGTAGTATTTTCATTGGCGCCCGCCCGCCATGGTGCAGCCTTCGAAGAACCAAAGCCGAAATCGGTAAAGCCAACCGGTACCAGTTTGCCCCATATCTGTCCTTCCCTGCCTTTTACGCCGGGCCTGTCGTAATGAATGGTGATATCTGTTAATCCCACCCTTTCGCTTACAGCCGCTTTTTTGTTTCCGCCACTGGCAAGGGTTACCAGTTGCGCCTGCACCGGTTGCAACATTCCGGCTGCCATTAAACAAATGATCAACAATGGTTGAAGTAGTTTTTTCATAACAGCAAATTTTGGTTTTTAATGATTGAATGCTGAAGCTACTTCATAAATACAGCCATCGTAATCAGATTTATACCAAAGCAATAAAAGCAGGATGAAAGGAATGTTTGGCACAATAAACAGCGGTGTCCGCCGGCCAGTCGCCACCCATTAGATGGTAATTGCAGTATGAAGCCCTTTAACAATACGTAAACAAAAACACGCTTAGAGGTATTTTTTTTGAAAGGTTTAAAATGAATATCACAAATTTTTACGGCGGGTTTTCTTTGCGTTTCCCTAACAGTTTCCGGACAGTTTGGTACCTGTTTTGAATTACTACTGCTAAAATTACAATTATGAAAAAAATAATTTTACTCGGTATCATATCAGCGGGTTTACTAATGGTAAATAAATCGGCTGATGCGCAGGTGCGCGTTAGTGTAAATATTGGTATGCAACCGGCATGGGGTCCTTCCGGCTACGACTATGCGGAATATTATTACCTGCCCGAAGTGGAAGCCTACTATTCAGTACCACAGCGCCAGTTCGTTTATTTTGATGGCGGCAACTGGACATTTGCTTCTTCATTACCTGCCCGTTGCGGTAACTATGATCTCTACAGTGGTTACAAAGTAGTGATAAACGAACGTAATCCCTGGAGCCATTTTAACAATCACCGTATGCAGTATGCACCTTACCGCTACCGGCACGACCAGGTTGTTATAAGAGACAGGCGTGGCGATTTCTATGGCCGTCCCGGATACGACATCAGGGGCAGGGGCCGCGACTGGGGACGCAATGATCGCAATAATAACTATGATCGCAGAGACGGCAGGAACCGCGACAATGACAGGCATGACAACGGCCGCTGGCACAACAACGACCGCGACAACCGCGATAACCGCGGACATGGCCGTGGAAGATGGTAAAATAACAACCCGTACTATATAGATTGAATACCCGCTGGTTTATCGGCGGGTATTTTTTTATCGGCCGCCACTTCAAATATTATTTAACCTGTTTAAATCAATACAATCCGCACTCCGCAACAATTGCCGGCAGCATTTATAATAACAGTTGTACTTTAGAAAAATAAAGCGCTTCGGATTTTGCAAAATATTATCAAATGAAAACAATTGCTTGTTTACTGCTGCAATGCGGCTTATTTTTTATTATCACTAAACCCATCACCGCACAAACAACTGCCATGAATATTCCAGGCGTATATTATATGAGGGGCGTAATGGAGACCGCTTCCGTGTTTGACCTAAAACCCGATTCAAGTTTTGAATTCTTTTTTTCGCAGGGCGCGTTGGACAGGGGCGGCAAAGGCAGGTGGACTGTTAAAGACGGAAGGCTTGTTTTGAACAGCACTGATAAAAGGCCCGCCAAAGATTATGCATTGGTATCCAGCAAGAAAATACCCGGTAATATGACTGTTATACAAATGGTAGATAAAAACACCATGATCCTGTCGTACTCCGATGTTTCATTAAAAACACCTGGCGGCATATTGCATCAGTCTACCAACGGCCACGGCGAAATACGTTTTGCAAAAACAAATGCCACAGAAATAGCTTTATTGTTCAGGCTTTGCCCGGACAGGGAAACGGTGTTTACGCTAAACAAAGACCACAACTATTTTGAGTTCAGGCTGGAACCATGGATTGCCGAAGTTTTTTTTGATAACTTTCAATTGCAACTGGCAGATAAAGTATTGAGTGGCCAGCACCCTTTGCTGCAGGGAAATTCGTTCAGGTACGAAAAAGAATAAGACCGGTTTCACGCGGCGGGCGCAGAAAGGCAGCGTACACAGCGAATTCTATAAACAGCAACTGACGCGGGAAACCATCGCATCAAAAGCGAGGGAAACCATCGAATCAAAAGCACCGCCGTCCGCCGCCCCGCTCACCCGCTGCGAGAAACCATCGCATCAAAAGCGCGGGAAACCATCGCATCTACACCGAAGCCAGTTCAATCACCATTACAATTGCATCATTGCTCAATGCCTCCATTTCTGCCGCCCCGGTTTCCCATAACGCTAATCCATCTCCTGCATGCAACAACCTGCCTTCCACTTCAAAAGCGCCTTCAATCACAAAAGTGAATATGCCGGCTGTTTTATTCCTTGGCAGGAAAACCATTTCGCCTCTCCCGGAAAACTTGCCCAGCATTAAACCGAAAGGTGTTTTTATAGCAACTGATTCGCCGGTAACTACCACAAGCTGGTTCAGCTGTTCATTTACATCATTGTATGTATCTATCATGAAAGCCGGTAAACCGGTTGCCTTTTTTACTCTGATGGCTATCTGTAAAAATTGTACAAAGTCTTCGCTGAAAGGATTAGTCAATTCAATGGTATCATTCTTTTCGCAAGGGATAACCTGCACCTGCCCTGCCGCCACCAGGGTATCAATACCACTACCGGTTTTACATTGTATGGCCCCCGCCACCGGCAACAATACCATAAACCCTGTTTCTATTGCAGAAATTTTTACAGCGCCATTACCGGCAAGTGTATAGTCATTCAACGCAAACAATTCTCCGAAAGGTTGTTTGTGGTCATTAAAATAATTGCCCGCATTAAATGTTTGCCTGCAACGGTAGCCCGGTGTTTCTGTTAAACCACGCTGGTCGGCCAGGAAAATTTTGCCTTTTATTTGCTGTATCATGCTTCGGTTTCTTTTATTGAGTAAATACTAAGAAATGGTTGCAATGGCAGTATATAGGTAAGTGTTCCATCGGCTGTTTCTTTTTCACCGGATGGTGACAGCAACAGATTATTGCCAATGGTTTCGTGCCATACCAATGGCTCACTGAAAAAATTGATGGCAACGCGATGAAGTGGTTTCTTTTTTATATCCGACTGAATAATTTCGAACCGGTAATTTTTAAACGAAAGGAACTGCCTGCCCAGGGTATCGGTAATATCAGGAATCTTGTCGCCCAGTTGCTGTACATAACCAACGATGGCTGCGCTCACTAAAAAAGGAAGTTTTTCTGCATTGGGTACATGCAATAACAGTTCGCTGTAACTGGTAAATTTTTTTTCCTGATTGTACAATTGCGCCTGCATCAGGAACTCTGTATAACTGCTTTCAAATACATATTTATCCCATACCTGCTCCGAGGCAGCGTCAATTATTTTTCTATAGCACAGCCTGATAATCTTTTTTGTCATTTTCAGAATAAAGGCTGTTTCAAATTTATAAATGGATAAAAATATTGAAACAGCCTTGTTTATATTGATGGATATTGGCGATGCCTATGCTTTTACATAAATGGTTTGTGCAACTGTGTAACCGGCAGCAATGCTACCGCTGACAGCGGCTATTTCCGTTCCGGACGTGTCGTCGGAGAATACATTGTCCGATGCATTGTAGGTATAGCCTGTCATGCCCTTGGTATAGCCATTGGCGGTGCTTGCATTTACGGTAACTACGGCACTGCTGCTGCTTTCCGGAAATGCAATTTGCGTTATCATCAATGATGTGCCCGCTGCATTGTAAACGTGCACGTGTATATGCGTGGCGCGGCCTGAATACCAACCCGGAAAAATGGATGTAAAGGATACGAGCCCGTTGGCATCGGTGGTTTGCCTGCCGCGCAGGAAATGCACCGCGGTATAATTTACAGTCTGCATGCCGGTGCCGCCATATTCTGAATAATAGCCATCTTTATCGCAATGCCAGATGTCTACAATAGCGCCCGCTAAAACCGCGCAACTGTTACTGGTATTTTTAATGGTGATATTAATGGTACAGGCAACACCGGTTCTGTCTAGCCGGATGTCTGAGCGCACCAGCGAAGAAGGTGTAATGGTGGGGAAGGGGCCGGCGGTTTCAGTGAGCGATACCGTGCAGGAGCCGGAACTGGTGCCGGTTCCGGTAGTAGTTGTAGTAGTGGTGGTAGTGTCCGCTACAGTGTCTTTTTTACAGGCTTCCAGTATGAGTGGAACGGTTGAGGCGCCGATAAGAAAATTTTTTAAAAATTTTTTTCTGGATTGTTCCATGGTGTTTGCTTTTTAATGGTAATAATTCCGGTTCAGTGAACTTGCGGGTAATTGCAGACCTGTAGTTCAATTACCATACAAAAATTATAAAAAGCGGGAACAAAAAAATGCAAATGCGGTAAAGCAGCAGAATGCTGCGGAATTGGGGCTTATTTGTTAAAATGCTTTAAGAAATTCTCTTCGTAACTGCTGCCGGTGGGTATTTCTACGCCTGCAATGACAATGATTTTATTGCGGTAGCTTTCAATACGGCTGAAAGGCACAATATAGGAGCGGTGAACGCGTATAAAAGCATTGGGGGGCAACTTTTCGAGGATGGCTTTCATGGTCATGCGGGCAACTACGGGATGAGCATTGGCAAGATGGATTTTAAGATAATCATCCAGGCCTTCAATATAAATGATATCAGTAAGCGCAATTTTTAAAAGACTGTAGTCGGCTCTTATAAACAGGTATTTGGGTGTTTCGTTGCCGCTTTGTTTTTTATAATTGTAATATTCGGTGGCTTTTGCTACAGCCTGTTGAAAACGCGACAGTGTAAAGGGCTTCAGCAGGTAATCAACAGCGCTTACGTTAAACCCTTCCACCGCATATTCGCTGAAAGCGGTGGTGAATATAACCATGGTATCCTGCTTAACGGTTTTATAGAAATCAATGCCATTTACGGACGGCATTTGTATATCAAGAAAAAGCAGGTCTACCGGAAATTTGCGCAGGTGTTTAAGCGCTTCCACCGGCATGGTAAATGTTTTTTCCAGCTCTATGCCTTCAATTCTGCCGCAAAAATTTTCAATTACTTTTAGCGCAGGCGGTTCGTCGTCTATGGCAATGGCTTTTATCATTGCAGGTCAATTTTTAGCAATACTATGAATTCTTTTTCATCTTCTTTAATGGCCAGCTCGTGCCGGGCATTGTACAGCAATTGCAGCCTGTTACGGGTATTGGCAATGCCAATATTGGTTTTCATTGCATCCCCATTAACGGTTTTTACTTTTGAATTGGTAACCAGTAACTGCAGGAGGTTGTCCTGGATATTGATATCGATGTCAATAGCGGATTGCTCTTCGGGGTTCACACCATATTTGAAAGCATTTTCTACAAATGAGATCAATAGCAGCGGTGCAATTTGTTTTCCTGCGGTATTGCCGGAAGCATGGTAGTTAAGGCGTATTGTATCGCCCAGTCTTAGTTTTTGCAGATCAATATAATCGGTAATGTAATCGATTTCTTTTTCGAGCGATACAAAATTGTGGTGCGCCTCGCTGATTACATAACGCATCATGCCGGATAATTTAACGACGGCCGTAGCTGTATGATCTGCATTTTCATCAATGGCCAATGAATAAATGCTGTTGAGCGTGTTAAAAAGAAAATGTGGATTGATTTGCGCCCGCAGGTATGACAACTCCGCATTAATTTTTTCTTTCTCCGTTTGTTTAAGCCGGTTATTAATTCTGATCAGCGCAGATATCACCATCACAATCAGGAATTGAAAAAGGTATTCAAAATGGGGCAGCCTGAAAGGAACCACCATTCCACGCCTGTTGCCGGGACCGGAACCAGGTTCAAAACCATGATCAGGCGGGGGAGGCCCCATGGCATCGCGCAAGCCACCAGGCGGCGCACCATTGAACCGTGGTGCATGATTACCGGGCAATACAAGGTGCGGCAGAAATTCTATCACGGCATAGCCTACCAGTATGCAAAGAAAATAGGCAATGTATTTTTGTTTGAAATAAAGACGCGGCAGAAGCGCAAAATAATGTAAATAGAAAAAAAGCAGCAACAGTGTATAGCTAATGAAATCTTCCTGGAAGGGCGGCAGTCGCAGAAATTTAAGATCCCAGGAAACATCGGGCGAGAACAATACCGGCAGCGATAAAAAAGCGATGCAGCCGGTAATGTGTAATAATAATAGCCCTGTTTTATTTTTCATTGGCTGCAAAGTTAACCGCCGGCGGGTAACTTAAGACGGGCTTTGCCGGGATTTGAGGTAACAGGCGGCATTTTGCCGGAGAATCCGGTTTGGTTTCACGCGGCGGGCGGCGGAGAAGCAGCGGACGGCAGCCCTTTTGATGCGATGGTTTCACGCGGCGGACAGCGGAGAGGCAGCGGACAGCAGCGCTTTTGGTTTCTCGCAGCGGGTAGGCGGGGCAGTGGACGGCAGCCCTTTTGATGCGATGCCTTCGCGCGGAGGGTTATTTATTGGCAATATTAATGGTAGCAGGCAGCCTGTTAAACCAGGACGACGTATATCAGGTAGCCGGCAGCTTATAGGCAATTTGATAAATTTCGTTTTTTATTTTTTCAAATTCAGCGGCAGTATTTCGCTGGCTGTTGTGCATCAGACACATGTTCAGCCACGGGTTACCCGGCTGGGAAGGAGGTTGCTGGTAAGAGAAGGGAAATTTTTTATAACCGAGGTTTTCATAAAATTGTATCCTGCGCTTTGCCGGGGCGTTTTGCAGGGCGGGTTCTGTTTCCAGTACAATGGTGCCGGAACGCTCCGCCAGCATTTTCATTGCACGGGTGCCTATGCCACTACCCCTGCAGCCAGGATGGATGGCCAAATGTTCAATAAAAATAAAATCACTCAATGGCCAGTAAAAAATAAATCCTGCAAATGCATTATCCAGTACCATTTCCAGCAGCAGCAGTTTCTTTTCTTCTACCAGCAATACCTGTTCATTCCAGGGCCTGCGTTCATACACCGGAAAAGAATTTTCATATAACTCCAATATCCGATCGGGCAGGTTGCTGTAAACTGGTACAAACTGAAGTGGCATGATAAAAAAACTGGCTGTTATCTTTAAAAATAAAAATTTAAAAGTCAAAAGTCAAAACCCGGTTCGAGCCTACTAGCCACTTACCACTACCCACTCCCAATCCGGCAAAAGCACTTAAAACTTACAACTTATATTACCTTTAAAAATCACAAAGTCAAAAGTTAAAAGTCAAAAATCAAAAGTCAAAACCCGACAGTGGCATCGTAAAGGGGTAGGGAAAGATTAAATAAACTTACAACAAAACCCTGCCAGAGCACTTACAACTTAGCACTTAAAACTTATAAGTGATAACCAGCAATGAGATTATCTTTTACAATTTTAGCGTATTCAATTTTGTTTACCCTCCGCTTACACGGTCAGGCCCCGGCCATACAGTGGCAGAAAACATTTGGCGGTATCCACGGAGAGTATGCCCATGCAGTGGAAGCAACTGCAGACGGTGGCTATATTGTAAGTGGCAGCACGGAAGGTCCTGATAACGCCGGTATCATGGGTTACCACGGCCCTGCCGGGATAGGCGATTTCCTGGTAATAAAAATGGACGCTGCCGGAAAACAGGAGTGGCAAAAATGCCTTGGTGGTTTCAATCTTGAGACAGATGCGTTTATACACCAAACCGCAGACGGTGGTTATATTGTTGCAGGCTCCACAGCATCTACCGACTGCAATGTAAAGACCCGCAGTTACAGCCTCGATTACTGGCTGGTAAAACTCAATGCAAACGGAGATATTCAATGGCAGCAAACATATGGTGGCAACAAAAATGAAAAGGCATGGGCCATCAGCATCGCAAAGGATGGCGGTTATATCATTGCCGGATACAGCGAATCGGTTGATGGCGATGTAACGGGCAACCATGGTGGCAGAGACTGCTGGGTTATAAAAACCGATGCATCCGGTAAGCCGCAATGGCAAAGAAGCCTGGGTGGTACCGGCGAAGATGAGGCGCTGGGTACCGATGCCACTGCCGATGGCGGCTGCATTATAACGGGTTATACTGAATCTGCCAATGGCGATGTTACCGCCAACCACGGTAAAAGGGATGTATGGGTGGTGAAGCTCGGTAATACTGGCAGCACAGAATGGCAAAAAAATTTTGGTGGTGGTTCCAATGACCTGGCATGGTCTGTAAAATCCATACCCGGTGGTGATTTTATAATTGCAGGGACCACTTACTCCAACGACGGAGATATAACGGGCAATCACTGGTCCACGGGTCCGTTTGGTGATTTTTGGGTAATCAGGCTGAATGCCGCAGGCAATTTACTGTGGCAAAAATGTTATGGTGGCCAGTACACTGATATAGCCTATTCTGTGTCAGTTGCTCCCGATGGCGGTTTTGTTGTATGCGGAAGCAGCGAGTCGGCCGATGGAGATGTGGGTTGCAACAGCGGCTATCTGGACATATGGGTTGTAAAAATTGGCGCGAACGGTTCGCTGCAATGGCAAAAAAGCATGGGTGGCACAGCACAGGAAGAGGCGTTTTCAGTACAGGCATTGATAGATGGCAGCTTTATTGTTGCCGGCGAGACCTGCTCCGCCAATATTGAAGGATACCATACCGCAGGCACACCGGGCAGCTGTGGCGATGTATGGGTAATTAAGCTCGCAAATCCGCAGGCTGGTATTCCGGCCCCGGTGGTTTCCATATTGCCTTCTACGGGTCTTGTATGTGGCGGTAGTGCCGCTACTTTTACTGCCGCAGTCAGTTTTGGCGGTGTCAATCCGGTATACCAGTGGACCATCAATGGTGCGGCAGCCGGCAACAACAGTTCCGTATTGACGGCTATAGTGAATAACATTGATAAAATAGCCTGTTTTGTAAGCAGGGGCAGCAGTTGCGAGCCAAACACCGGCCAGTCAAGCAATGTGCTAACAGTACAAACCAATAACAACCTGGTGCAACCTGTTATAAGCATTGCGGCAGATAACCCGGTATTGTGTGAATGCACGCCGGTTACCTTTAAGGCAACTATACTACATCCTGGAAGTTCGCCGCAATATCAATGGAAAGTAAACGGAGTTGCCACCGGCAACAATACCAGTTTATTTACCAGCAATAACTTTAAAGATGGCGATGTAGTCAGCTGCGTCTATACAGACAATGCCAGTTGTGTTGTAAATGGATCCATTGTCTCAAATAATATCGCACTGAAAAAAATAGCTGCCGCCCTGCCCGTTGTAAGTATTGCAACACCGGCTGCTGTTGTCTGTTCGGGCACACCGGTAACAGTAACAGCCACTACACAAAATGCCGGTCTTAATCCATCGTACCAATGGAAAATAAACGGCGTTAATGCGGGCAATGGCAGTAATCCGTTTGTTATACCATCGGTGTCGGACCACGACAAAATAACCTGCACCATACAAACAGATCCACTTTTTGGCTGTACACAGGCCACCAGCGCAAATGCTGATACCATTGAAATAGAAGTAGCTGATAAAGCAATGCCGGGTGTGATTATACAAACAGCCGCTGTAACAACATGCCTGGGGGCTGCTGTAACATTTACGGCAAAAGGAGAATATGCTGGTGCAAACCCTTCGTATCAATGGAAAATAAATGGCGTCAATACGGGCCCGTTGGTCAACGTGTTTACAAGCAACAGTATCAATGACGGCGATGTGGTTAGTTGTACCATCATCACCGATCCTGCATTTACCTGTGCGCTGGCTGCAAACGCCATATCCAACAGCATTACTATGAAAGTGTTAGCAGGCATCATTCCATCTGTAAGCATTGCTACTGCGGCAACAGAAGTTTGTGCAGGGTCAGAGCTGCAATTCAATGCAACCGCACTCAATGCGGGTGTGACGCCGGCCTACACCTGGAAATTAAATGACGTTGCGGTGGGCGGCAATTCGCCCGTTTATACAAGCAGCAAATTAAAAAATGGCGATGTGATAAAATGTGAGCTAACAGCCGGTGCAGGCGCCTGCCCCGGTATGCCGGTATTGTCTAACGCCATTGTGATGGCGATAAATACACTGCCTGTTATTACACTGGTGCCTGCAGATACCATTGTGGCGGCGGGGAGGCAGGTTCAGCTAAATGCAGTGGTAACGGGCAATATAGTTTCTTATATATGGACACCGCCCGATAACCTGGTCAATGCGCAGACTTTACAGGCAATGACGGTCAGCCTTCAGAATAATATTAATTTCCTGTTATCGGCAACAGATGATAAAGGTTGCACGGCGTCGGCAACCGCGGTTGTAAAAATTTATAAGACCTTGTACATGCCCAATGCTTTTACACCCAATCATGATCAGTTAAACGATGTATTCCGGATACCGCCCGATGTGTCGCTGGCATTGCAGGAATTTGCTGTATTTGATCGCTGGGGCAAAAGAATTTTTACCACAAGCAATATTACAAAGGGATGGGATGGCGCCATCAATGGAAAACCGGCTATAGCAGGCGCTTATGTCTATTTTGTGAAAGGCACGGGAAACAATAATACAGCGGTAGTGATAAAGGGAACGGTGTTGCTGATTAGGTAGAGGACGAAAGAAAAATTAAGAATTAAGAATTAAGAATTAAAAAGTCAAAAGTCAAAATTTAAGTCCTCTTGCCGTTTTTATTTTATTCTTACGGAATCCGCAAAAGCCCACTTGCCACTCCCCACTTACTACTTACCCCTGGCCATGTACTTGTCTGAATAAGGTTGACTTTTGGCCAGTTACTTTAATCTGATTTCAATCGCCTGTTTCTTTTGACTACTAACGTATCGGAGATGCAGGTCAGACGGGGACGTCAGACCGATGCGCGCCTTTTTTTGCATTTTGCATTTTGACTTTTGCATTATACCTGGCAAACGCCCACTAGCCATCAACCACTAACCACTTCCCAGTCCGGCAACAGCACTTAAAACTTAAAACTTACCACTTAAAACTTGTATGCGAAGAGTGCGATATTTTCTGCGGGTATACGTGCATTGCCCGGAGTATAACTGTCTTTATAATCCAGTTGCAATTTTGCCTGGTTTTTCTTCACAGATTTTTCGGCGGTGATTACAGCAGAAAAATGTTTTTTGTACAAACCCAGCACATAAATTTCTGCGTAGTATTTGCCGGCGGGTAAATTATCTATGATGATCTGGTTATTGGCATCCGGATAAAAAACTTTTGTTACGATGCCTGCACCGGAGCGATCAAATTTATCGAGTATTACAAGGACGGAATCTACCGATTTATTTTTGTTGACCGTATTGTCGAGATGAAATGTATAGTTTACCGAAGCAACTTTTTTAACAGACACTGTAGCGGTTGTTTCCTTTACAGCAGGTGTGTCATTGGCAGCGAAGGTATGAAGCGTCGCGCTTAACAGCAGGGTAGAGAATAGGGTACGTGCGGAAAACATAAAAAGCATTTTAAAGTTACGGATCTGCGTGATAAATGTTTTTCAACCGGGTTCTGGATTTTAGTTTTCAATAATTGTAATGACAATACAAAGATTGCACGGTATTTTTACTGGTGCAAGCTTTTGGCCATATAATTTCGGAAATTACGGTGTTTCATCACCGTAATATTTGCAAATGGTTGACTTACAACCAGTGTTGTTTTTCCCGTTTTTTTATTTACTTTTTATAAACCGGGTAAAAGTACGCGCCGGTTTTATTGCAACTGTCGTTTATACAATTGAACGGCATTTTCGTAACCGAGGTACAATGCATCGCAAACCAGTGCATGGCCAATGGATACTTCGGCCAGCGATGGAATGTGTTTCGCAAAGTAGGAGAGGTTGTCGAGGTCCAGGTCATGACCCGCATTAATACCCAGTCCCAGCGCCACAGCCCTTTCCGCCGCTGCGGCATACGGTGCCACCGCTGCCGGGTGATTACCACCGGCAAACTGGCGGGCATAACCTTCAGTATACAATTCTATCCGGTCTGTACCGGTGAGTGCAGCGCCTTCAATCATCTTAATATCCGGATCTGTAAATATGGATGTGCGGATGCCGGCATTTTTAAAAATGCTTATTATTTGTGTGAGGTAATCTTTGTGCGTGATAGTGTTCCAGCCATGGTCCGATGTTAATTGCCCTTCTGCATCGGGCACCAGTGTTACCTGGTGCGGTTTTACTTCCAGTACCAGGTCAATGAATTTTTGTTCACGGCAATTGCCTTCAATATTAAATTCGGTGGTAATTATTTTTTTGATTTGTCGTACATCGTCGTAACGGATATGCCGTTCATCGGGGCGGGGGTGAACGGTTACACCATCAGCACCAAACAACTGGGCGTCGGTTGCGGCCTTTACTACATTGGGATTATCACCACCGCGGCTGTTACGCAGCGTTGCAAATTTGTTGATGTTGATACTCAGCTTTGTCATACCACAAAAATAATGAGTATTTATTGCAAAGGGCAGGCTGCTGGCCTGCCCCTGCTATGGTGTTTACCATATAATGAAGGGATTTTCGGATTAAAACGGTTGTACGGGTTATAATGCTGTTCCGGTTATACTTTAACGAGGTTTATTTTTTCAAGCAGATCTCCATTCAGCAATTTTACTTCAAGTATATACGCGCCGGTAGCATACCTGCCCAGGTTATCAATTCGTATTTTATTGCCACCCTTGTTTACGGTGTGTCCGGTAACCCGTATTACCGTACCGGCACTGTTTACCAGGCGTAATACTGTGTTTACTGTAAAATGACCATCAATCAGAACTGCCAGTTCAGATGTAAACGGGTTAGGGTTTACCGTGACCTTAAATTTCATGTACGTAGTTTTCACAGCTCATTTCAAATCAATGAAACAGCTTGTATGAGTAACAGATTTAAAGGGAGATCTGATGGTATTTGCAGGATACTGGTTCCCGGAAGGAAAAGTAATTGAATGATAAAGGAACCAATAATGTAATAAGTAAAGGTATGTAAATTTACTAAAATTTAAAAGTATTTATACCTAAATATTTCGACGGTAAAATTACGGTGGTTATAATTGCCAGTATAAAACATCAAAACCTGGTCACCAGCTTCAGGTTGAGCAGGCGTGGTGTAAGCCGGTTAGGAATACTGTAGGTAGTGTTGGAAAAATCTTTAATAAGCAAATACGAAATAGTATTGGCCCTGTCAATCAGGTTAAATACTTCCAGTGTTGCCCATATGTTTTCAAATCCTTTAAACGGACTGTGGCCCCTTCGTTTAGATCTGTCGCTGTCTAGCAGCAGCGCACTGAAACCAATATCTACCCTGATATAAGGTTCAATAAACAATGCGTTCCTGTATTTAACGCTTCCTGGAATATTATATGGCAGGTTACTTCCATACAACGTATTTATATAAACCTTAAAATTTTTATTGGTAGACAAATAATCCTGGAAGAACATACCGAATGTAATCAGCCTGTCTGTTGGCCTGCGCACCCAGCCCTGGTTCATCAGCGTACTGTCTGTTGGCTGGTTCAGCGAGTCGAGCGTATAATTATAGAATGTGGCCCCTGCAATTTTTTCCTTTGTATTCATGATGCCAAAGCTTACCCAGCTTTCTGCATCTTTAACCAGTTCGCCAAAAAGCCGCATTTCAATACCCGCCGCATAGGCCTTGGCGTTGTTGTTGCCAAAGTAACGCAGGCGTACATTGTCTATATCATACGGAACCACGTCGCGCATGTTTTTATAATATGCTTCGGTGGTAAACCGCATGGGCCTGCCGTTCCATCCTTCAAAGCTGTAATCGAACCCTCCGCTGAGCTGCCAGCTCTTCTGGGCTTTTAACTGCGTGTTTACAGTACCGTTATACCGCCTCAGCTCGCGGTAAAAAGGCGGTTGATCGTAGATGCCGGCGGCACCGCGAAAAACAATGTCTTTTTTCCAGCCGGAAGGTTTCCATGAAAATCCGGCACGCGGAGACAGCAGTAATTCATTGTTAAGGTCATTGTAGTTAAAACGTACACCTGCCTGCAAAATAAAATCAGAAGAATCCCGGAATGCAATATTGTCCTGTATAAACCCGCTGAAACGGTTAATGGTAAGATTCGCATTCGACTTCACCACACTGAACAGCGAAAGTTGCGATGGATTGTACGGCAGCGAATACCCTGCTGAATCCTGGTATTGCCACTCATTGAGATTATCGTTTATTGTCTGCCGGTCTGCGGCCAGTCCCCATTGAAGCGCATGCCTTCCTTTATCCAGGTATCCTTTGTGACTGATATTCCATACATCAATATTCAGTTTGTTCCTTGCATGGTTTTGAAATATGCCGGCACCCAACGGGTTTACAATCAAGCCAAAACTGGGTTTGCTTTTATCGAAGTCGCGCTCGCCGAATAAATAAGCGCCGGTAATATCGAGCGATTCTTTTTCATTGTCCTGGAAAAAGCTGGCCATCCATTTCAGCTTCAGGTTTTTTCTAACCTGCTGGTTGATGGAAAGGCCCGCCATATTGGTTTTATACCGGTCTTCTTCTTTTCCTTCAAAGAAAATATCCAGGCCCAGGTTGGCTGTAAAATAGGGCGAAAACACGGAGGCGGTCTGCTGGGAGAATGCAGGCACCAGCGTAAACTTTGTTTGTGAAAAATTGCCCAGTAATTCTGCACTCCATTTGCTGTTAAACTGGTAGGTGAGCAAGGCCTGCAAATCTGATGAAGACGGCACATAATTGCCTTTTGTTTCCTGGCTGGCCAGTAAATTCCGGTTGCTTTTATTGCGCATGCCCACCAGGTAAGTAAACCTGTTGCCGGCGCCGGTTCCTTCCAGGTGAAAGCCCTGTTCCAGTAAGCTGATATAGGCCGACCCACCAAATTTCTTTGGTTTTTTATATTGTATATCCAGTACGCTGCTCATTTTATCGCCATACCGTGCCTGGAAACCGCCATTGTAAAAACTTACGCTGCGCGTCATTTCGGGGTTGATGAAACTAAGGCCTTCCTGCTGTCCGCTGCGCACGAGATATGGTCTGAAAACTTCAAAATCATTTACATAAATCAGGTTTTCATCGTAGTTGCCCCCGCGCACCGAGTAGCTGGAAGTGAGTTCATTATTGGAGCCTACAAAGACTTTGATAAGACTTTCAATGCCACCTGTGGGAGAGGGAATATTAATGGCCTGTTTGGGATTGATGGAAATAAGGCCGGCTTCCCGGCGTTGCCGCTGATCTGTTACCACCACTTCCTGCAGTTCTTTGGCGCCGCGTTCGAGGCGTATGGTTAATTTTTCTTCCTCGCCCTGGCTTAACAGAAAATTTCGTTGCTCCGTTTTGTACCCCGTGTAAGAAAACAGGAGCGCAAAGGCCCTGTCGGCCGGTACTTTTATGGAGAAGGTGCCCGAATCTGTAGTAGCGATGCCTGTGCTGCGGCCAAGGATTACAATATTTACTTTGCTCAGGGGATTTTCATTCTCATCCAGTACTTTGCCCGATATGGACGCCGATTTTTTCTGCGCCTGTACAAACACAGAAGAAACTAAGCAGTAAAGCACTAAAAATAGCTTGGTTTTTGGCATTGTGGTTCAATAACGAAAATACTGACGGCAATATTACAGAAATAAAGCTTTTGTTTTGGCAGGCAGCGTTTTATGAAGCAGTGGGGAATATTTTAATTGGCGCGGCAATTGATCGTAGACAGGTGATAATTTATTAATACGCTTAAATCATCGTCATCATGAACACAAACCGTTTATCAGAAACCTTACAGATCGGGTTAAATGGACAATTAACAAAAGAAGCACATGCTTCACAAATTTATCTCTCCTATGCTTCCTGGGCATCGGGTGAGGGATTTGAGGGGATAGCCAATTTTCTTTTCAGGCATGCGCAGGAAGAGCGGAACCATATGATGAAAGTATTGGAGTACATTTTACAGCGGGGTGGCAAGGTTAAAATAGAAGCCATTCCGCCGCCGCCACCGGATCCTAACGGGGTGCAGCAATGTTTTGAAAAAGTGCTGGAACATGAAATTGAAAACACCAACGCCGTTTATAAGCTTGTAAAAATGAGTTTTACGGAAGAGGACTGGGCTACATGGAATTTCCTGCAATGGTTTGTAAAAGAACAAACAGAAGAGGAAACACTGGCGCTGAACCTGCTGGATAAAATTAAGATTGCCGGAGGCGCCAAGGCAAGCGGGGATGCATTGTATAACCTGGATCGCGACCTGGAAAAAAAGCCCGACGATGCAGTATTGGCGCAGGATAAATCAGCGGAAAACCCTTGAGGAGTTTTAAGTTTTAGGTTGTAAGTTTTAAGTGCGCAGTCCGGGTTGTTTTGTTTTGAGTGTTGAGTGTTGGGTTGTAGGTGCGCAGTCCGCGTTGTTCTGTTGTGCTTGTTGAGTGTTGGGTTGTAAGTGCGCAGTCCGCGTTGTTCTGTTGTGCTTGTTGAGTGTTGGGTTGTAAGTGCGCAGTCCGGGTTGTTTTGTTGTGCGTGTTGAGTGTTAGGTTGTAAGTGCGCAGTCCGGGTTGTTTTGTTGTGCGTGTTGAGTGTTAGGTTGTAAGTGCGCAGTCCGGGTTGTTTTGTTGTGCGTGTTGAGTGTTAGGTTGTAAGTGCGCAGTCGGGGTTGTTTTGTTGTGGGTGTTGAGTGTTGGGTTGTAGGTGCGCAGTCCGCGTTGTTCTGTTGTGCTTGTTGAGTGTTGGGTTGTAAGTGCGCAGTCGCCGCAATTGCATCCGGGTCTTCATACTCTGTACTGAGTACTAAGTACTTTAAAGATTGCGTCCTGGTCTTTATACTCTGTACTGAATACTAAATACTTTAAAGATTGCATCTGGGTCTTTATACTCTGTACTGAATACTAAATACTTTAAAGATTGCATCCGGGTCTTCATACTCTGTACTGAGTACTAAGTACTTTAAAGATTGCGTCCGGGTCTTTATACTCTGTACTGAATACTACATACTCTAAAGGCGCCCCAGTCTTAAAAATACAGGGAAACGGAATTCAAGTTTATCCGTTGCCGTTGGCCACACTGCTGAAAGTTGTGTGGCCATTTCATTTACCGGGTTCACATTGTTTGCCTTAATAAAATGTTGTACACTGCTCCAGGATTGTAAATAGCCGGTGAGGTCTTCTTTGCTCCAGTGTACATTAATACTGAATTCGCCGGAAACCGGTTTTGCAAAATTGAATGGAACGGTTTGATAGCTTTCGTCGATGTATTTTCTTTCAGCATCCCAGTAAGAACCGACTATGGTCGTATAAAAATGACGGATGAGTTCATTGATGGCTTCGTGTGCACAGGCGGGGATATTATAACCCCAGGCGGCGATAACGGCACCGGGTTTGCCCACCCGTTTTGCTTCTTTTTCAAATTCGGTGAATTGAAACCAGTGGTAAGCCTGCGCAATGGTAATTAAATCAAAACTATTATCTGCAAACGGCGTTTGTTCTGCGTTGCAAACCTGGTAATGTATGTTTTCTTTTTCGATGGCCAGGGCCAGTTGTTTTTCGCTGCTGTCGGTGGCGGTAATTTTCTCAAAATACGGACTTAACAACACAGCGGCCTGTCCGTTGCCGGTTGCGCAATCCCAGGCATGTTTTCTTTCAGTAACAAAACTGCAGATGTATTCAATGAGTGCGAGGGGATAACCGGGCCTGTATTTTGCATAACCGGCAGCCTGTGCAGAAAACAAATCTTTAGCCATCGTATACTGGTTACCGGTATGATTGTTATACCAGTTGTTTGAGTTTTTGAATGGTGGCTTTGGGATCGGCAGATTTAAAAACCGTATTACCTGCTACCAGTACATCTGCACCGGCATGAACCAATGCAGGCGCATTACCGAGCGTAACCCCGCCATCAATTTCAATTTTTACATGTAATCCGCGGTCTGCGATCATTTTTTTCAGTTCCCTTATCTTTTGCATGGTATGCGGAATGAATGATTGTCCGCCAAAGCCGGGGTTTACACTCATGATGTTTACGAGGTCTATATCCTGTAATATCTCCCGCAGACTTTCTACGGGGGTATGCGGGTTAATGGCTACACCCGCCTGCATGCCCAGCGCTTTTATTTGCTGGATATTGCGGTGTAAATGCGGGCAGGCTTCTATATGAACAGTTAATATGTCGGCACCGGCGTTTTTAAATGCTTCTGCAAACCGTTCGGGTTCCAGTATCATCAGGTGTACATCGCAGATTTTGGAAGTGGTTTGGGTGATTCGTTCAATAACAGGAAATCCATAACTGATATTGGGGACAAACCGTCCATCCATTACATCCAGGTGAAACCAGTCTGCCTCACTTTCATTGAGCATATCGCATTCTTTCTGCAGGTTCAGAAAATCAGAGGCCAGTAAAGATGGAGCTATAATGGGCATGTTAGTTGATGGTTGATTGGTTGATTGGTTGATTGGTTGATTGGTTGATTGGTTGATTGGTTGATTGGTTGATTGGTTGATTGGTTGATTGGTTGATTGGTTGATTGGTTGATTGGTTGATTGGTTGATTGGTTGA
>Ga0307515_10001198_pt1 | contig 59273 bp, 81 predicted proteins | sample 17_EM_MG_FD_194513 | JGI IMG/M metagenome (GOLD analysis project Ga0307515, IMG submission 194513) | Populus trichocarpa ectomycorrhiza microbial communities from riparian zone in the Pacific Northwest, United States - 17_EM | ecosystem: Host-associated > Plants > Roots > Unclassified | place... | reverse complement strand
CCGGTGCCTGGCGGGCGTCCTTCTTCCTTGGTTACTGTTGATGTTGATCTACTCTTGCCAGTGATTATCAGCGGAACGGCCCGTCACGTTGAAGAGACCTCGGGACAACTCACACCATGCAGAACGAAGGGCCGCTCCGTGCCTGTTCTACTCTGCTATCCGGCGCTAGCTGGTAGTACCTACGGGTTGTCGTCAACAGCCACGGCCGGGACGGACTATGGTGGCTTGCAGTCTGGGGGAGCCGACTCACGGATTGGATTTCGCCTACGTTTGGGCCACTGTGGCGCAGGGTCCTATCCGCCGTAATCTCGTGGATACGGCACTGGGGATGGTAAGCGTCCTCACTGTAATTGCTTGGGGTGCCTTGAACGTCGCCCTCCCTGATTCCGGCACTCTGACCAATATTGAGGTGTTTCGATAGAACGTTGTCCACGATACATTGGAAGAGGGGAACTCGAAATCTGGTCGTTCTCGTAGCGGAACGAGTTGAGGCATTACCTGCGACTGAACAACCGCACCGACGAGAATGATCTCGTAAACCGTGACCGACGTCTCAGAGACTTGGTTCAAGGCAGTAGGATTTGAAACGATGCCGCTGCTATCGTTGGTGATGCAGCACGGTCGATGTTCACGGAGTAAACCAACCATCGGTGAATTTCCCATGTGTATCAGTTTTGCTACGTCAGCGAGTTCCTGATTCCCGGTAGTTGTAAGAACGACGTACCCCCCCGTTCAACCACAGGGCGAGAGGTGCATTGTCGAGGTTCTCGCGGGCTTCGAAGAACCAAAACCAAAGGCTTCCGGTCCCAGGTAAGTCACCATACCCAATCCATTGGCCAACACCCGGCGAGGTCTCTATTAGTACATATCGTCAAGGAGTCCTCATCGTGATGTGGTTGCGGGGTACGAACCGCAAACGCCAGAGTTCTCGACAGGGTTCGATTTCCAGGTGAGTGGTCCTGAACGCGTTCTCGAGCTTTCCAAATTTCAAGAATGGCTGAAGCGTGTTATCGGTGGCTTCGTCCGCACCAAGCGTGGTGGGAGTGCAGGTGAGGGAGTGCAGGTGAGGGATCCTAAGCCTAGCACCGACGATAGGGAAACCCAGGAAGGTCGGTAGACCACACCGACCAATATATGAGGAAAGAGAAAAAAAGAAGACCCTTACAGTGCGGACCAGGCTGGGGTTTGTGAGGCACCTCCGCTGGTTGGTTTGGGCGGTAGGTTAATCACGCCTCTCACACTTAACTGTCTCTCGCTGTCAGAATCAAACGATAAGAGGATCAACCCCACAGTCAGTGACTTAGTCCATGGGAAACTTCGACTACAGCGGAAGGAACGTGCAGAGTTCAACAAAACTCCCAGGTTTCCGCCGGAAACTTAGATGCCCGCAGCTTGCCTTGATACCCAACCTAGTCAGATGGAGTGTCCGACAAACTCACTCGGAAAGCAAGAATCCACCCCAGAAGTGGGAGTAGGCACTACTAGGTTGGAGTAATGCAGATTGCGTGAGACAGGAGGGCGCCTCACACGTTCCGTTTGCATGGCAGCTCAACGTCAACACTCGCTCAATCACAGGGGACACCATTGATTAACGCGCACATACCGCGATACAATTATGGCCTTGAGAGCGTTATGCCAGCGAATACTTCTCTACCTGTGCAATCTCCTCCAAATAACTCCCCACCCACAAGTCGTCCTCATCTTTCATCAGCTTCATCAGGGTATCCGCTCTCCTCCCCAGTTTCTCCAGCTCTCTCCCATTGTAGTAGTTGTGCCCGCCTTTGGGGTGGAGGGGAGGCGGTGCGTCTTCAGCAGCCGGGATATCATAGGATCCGTATTCTTTCTCACTTTCTGGTAATCTGAACAGTCGGCCGTTGCGGAGGAATAGAGGATTCGTGGTGTGATGGACGTATCCGGTTTTCATGGGTGGCAGCATAGGAACTCCTAAAAGAAACGGTGAGTTGTTTGGTTTGACGGATTAAGACTATGTCCGACTCGCCGTCATTGTATGCGCGGACGCTGTATTCTTGGAAGGAGTCCTGACCATGGTTGGACCGATACTCCTCTACCAGTTTCTTCCAGAAAGAAGCGAACGCTCGGTCCCCAACTCGGGGTGAACCAAAGGTGACAATCTTGATCCGTGTCCCCGGAGGGAGCATCCCATCGCTCGTCAACAGCCCCACCGCGAGGTAATTCGAAAGAGCGGCTCCCATGGAATGTCCAGTGAGCTGGAGCCTTTTCAGCCAGATAGAAATGTCCTAGGTGCAAGAGGGAGACTTACGACAATCTCTTTGACCTCTCCCTCCTCGAGGCCTTTTCGGATGCCCCCGAATGCAAGGGCTTCAAGGCCAGTATACATCGACATGAAGCCACTGTGTACGCGATATGAAGTTTCCCCTTTGGTGCAACGCTGAAACAGGGAGTTCATGTCGTACAGCACTTGCATCAGTGTGCGAGTACCGCATATGCCGACTACAAGCTGTTTGGTCGTTGGTCTATACGCCACGAGGCTGTTGACATTTGCGACCCTCCCTTCGAACTGGAGAATAAGTTTTGAAGATGTCACCGCTTCGTAGCCTTCTAGTGGGAAGTGTTTCTGCGAGAATAGCTCCATGCGCTTGAACACCCGGTCCAAGGCTATAGGGCTATATGAGACATCTGCGAACTCCCCGATGAGTTGGATCTCTCTGTGTATCTCTTCCGAGACAATATCTGAGATCTGAAGCGGGCGAGAAGATTTGGACGCGAGGAGAGCGTAGAGTAAACGGAAGTTGTCAAGCTTTTCAATTTTGTACATGTGTCGCTGGTAGTCATTATAGAGAGGATCTGGGTGCGGCATGGCGGTGCGAGACATAGATGAGGAGTACAGCGAACCCATGATACGGCGACAGAGAAGATCATCATGGGTGGGCTGGTCGATCTGGTCGCCCTCAGGTGGATGAAACCTGTCTGTAGCATTGCCCATTTTTTTCCAAACGGAAACGTGAATAGATCTCGAAGGTGCGTAATACAAAAGGTAGATGTACAATGCCTACATCCGTGAAGAGGAATAATCGTGAGGCCAGTATCGAGACTGGCGGTTATGAGATCATAAAAAATCAGAACCCCACGCTGGAAGCAACCGTGTGACCTCTCCAGAGAGGACAGAGTAAAAATCAGACACCATAATAGCTGTTACGCTGGGGAGACGTTCAGTCTCGAATGTCGAGGCATGGAGAGAGCTGGAAAACGTACGGGATTGGTTTTGCTGGCAAATATCCAGAGGGTGGTGCTGAGGAAGGTAAGGAGACAAAGCCCAAACTCAGTCCACCCCAGGGCTTCGACTGTCAAGGATTGGCGGCACCTGTGGAGCCTCACGGTCAGAAGGGCGATTACCGAAACGAAGGAACTCACAGAGAGATCGTGGGCCGCCCCGGACAGCTTCCGCCTGTTCGGGTGTTATGTAGAACCCCGGCAGCGGTACCCTGGATGTTATAATCAGCGCGGCATCCCCGAGAGGGAGCATGGGAGGACATTACCCATAGGACCGACGTGACAAGAAGCCAGACGAAAGAACTGGCCATACTGGCGAGCAGGTGGAGGTCGCCATTCACGATCCAAATCGTGTAGGCAGCCCCAAATACAATAGTCCAGACCTGGGGAAGGAGGTAAATGGGGCGATCAGGGTTGATGGAGACGATGTGGGAACTGACCGAATTGAAGAGATATAAAATCAAGCTAGGGCACGCAAGTCAGGCGCGGAAAGGCTGAGAGCTGTTGGTTCTACTGACAGGGAATGATAGCTAGACTCTACAAAGCCAATCTGATTACCAAGGTTGATGAGGTAGGAAGTGAGACCAAGCTCAGCCATTGCGCAGAGGGTGATGAGTAGGAAAAGATACGGGTGATATCTCGCCTTGAGGGGGGCCATCTTGGGGGGGAGGGGGAACGGTGTCTGGTCGGACGCCGCAGTGATGAAAAGTTTATGAATGTGTCTTACACGTGTAGTACATGCTATACAGCGTCGACGCCGTTAACGGCAAGGATAACAGTGTGAGGAAAATTGAGGTGGGATGATGGCGGCAGTGTTCCTACCGTCCCTCTCTTCAACAACACCAACGACCGTCCAGGACGACGACGACGATGCCAGCCGATGGCAAACCCATCTTGCCCCCCATAGACGTTCAGGGTCCGTTCATGTCTCCCACGGCGACCCGCTCGCCGTCAAAACTGAGAAAGTCTCTCTCCGTCGACTCGTTCGTACGTCTCACCCGCCCCGACGAACCTCCCACCAGTCCCGTCCCCGCGACCGCCGCCGCCCGCTATACAGCCCCTCCCAATGACCGTCTCCCCTCTCCACCCAGGGTCCGGACGTATAGCGTCAGCACCGCTGATACCAGTTCCAGAGAGTCTTCGCTTCCCCGTAGCCTCTCCGACCACACCGACCCACCCAGGCCATCTAAGAGTAGAGACAGGCCCCGTCGTACCTCAGAAGAACCTCTACTCCCGAATCTACCCCCAACCAGACCCCGCCCGTCACCTCTGAACGATCTCGCTCGGACAGGTCCCCTCCCCGGTCCATCTCAGTACAACTCCCTCCGGAAGTCTTCCACTTCGAGAGCACGGAGCGGCAGTCTTGGTATGAGCAATCCAACAAGCGGTATAGCCATGGTCATTAACACTCAGCTCGCTTCCGTGCGTTTCTACGCCTCACCTCTTGCTTTTGATAAACCCAAGCTAACTCACCCCTAGATTCCGAATAAATCACTGGTCACTGTCGCCGTTGTTGGCTGTTCTAGATGTGGAAAGAGCAGTATCATTAAGAAAGGTTGCAAGGCATATGTGATGTCCGAACCCACGATCGGCATGCCTGTGGCGGACGGAAAGGACCAATTTCGCTGTGAGTTTGGTTCTATTGACTATATACACAATCTCTGACCCCCCTGCAGACACTTCAAGGCTCGGCAAGATTAATCAAGGCCCGAACATGACTGGGTCTCTTCGCGTCCTCGAGGCAGACCTCTCGGATTTCCACCTTGACGATCCGTCGAGCAATGTTTGGCCCGATTTCGCTCCAAAAGTCGATGGTGTCATCGTTTGCTACGACTCCTCGTCTTCAAGTTCGTTCACGCACGTTGAACGCCTAGTTTGTACGATACAACTCCGCTATCTCCTGAGAATATCCTGACGAAGGTTATCAGGTGGTTACAATGACCTGGAATTACCGACTGTGGTCATGGCTTGCAAGTCAGATGCCGCCAAGGAAGTCGACCCACATACAGCTGCTACCATGCTCCGCGACCATAAAGTGGGGTTGGTAGAAGTCTCCATGTACGACGATTCTGGCAAGGATAAGATGCGGAGGTGTTTTGACTGGATGATCCGTGCAATCTACCGGGACAGATGTGAGCATTCCCTGTCCTGTCTCCCCTGTCCCCGGTCGTAGCCCCTAATGTTCGTAACAGCATCAACTCGAATCGATTCGAACTCCATCTACCGCAATCCTGCCTCCCCCGACGTACTAAACGCCCCCAACCATCCGTGGGACCTTTCGAGACCCCTGCTCAATTCCCCTCCCACTGACGGAACACCGATGACCACCTCCTCTAAGTCCCGCGCTTCGTACTTTACCAATTCTCCAACAACACCTCATACACCGCCAAAGTCTCCAACGCGTGCGCGATCACATAATGATCTCCTATTTCTTGCCCGTGAAAGGGAGGAACGAGGAGCTAACAATCAAGTGGCCATCAACGATTTCAACAGTCGATCATCTTTACCTGCAACAAGTACAAACGGAGGTATCAGTACCGATAATTTGGATTCCCAACCAGTACCCAAACGACAAGACCAGTTGAGTGTCTTCTATCCAAAGATTCCCTGCGATCTCGCTCTGGGATCGATCTGTCGTTACACGGCGACTCAAGGTTGTATTATCTGATAGGCAACTCTCGCCCTGGGCACACCTGGACGATCTCTTCGAGAAGTTGCTGTTTTCGGTAGTCAGCGACGATGGTAATCGACTTTGATCAACGGCATTGCCTCAGTTGACCTGGCCTTCCCCACAGATGTGACATATGTGTCAAATTTCATGCTCACTTACCGAAGATTCGCGACCCCCCGAAGCGTTCTGTTGACTATGCAGAAGAAGATGAGACAACTTGATCAAGATACTGCAGACCCTATGTTTGCGTGCCTAGCTCAGATGAAGTACGTTCGTCTCCGATCTTTCCACCACCGTCGGAATTTTAACTCCAGTTCAGCATTTGTCGTCTGCTGGCGGACTGGATTAGGGATTATCCCTACGATTTTGCGGTCCGTGGGACAGCCGGTGCATTATCGGCACTCGTCAAGTCCATCATCGCGAAGACGTATCTTATCCATTATGGGCTAGAGTTCCTTCCCTTCCTAGAAACGCTACCGAACCTTGTCGATAAAGACGCCAGCTGGGCGTTGAAAATCGACAGCTCGACCGAGGAGAGCGACGATTCATATAGCATCCTAGACGAGGAGGAGGTGCGCTCTGCTTCCCCTGTATCTGAGAGCCCCGTTGTGTCTTCCACGAGCGCGCACCCAGCCTCGCCCGCACAAGTTTCCGGTACCAGAGAACGGAAGCATAGTTTACCGCTCAGCAGATCAACACCCAAACCTGCGACCCCACACAATGGAGAGTTTGAATACTCGCAGAAACATGTCCTTCGAGAACTGCAGCGCATCAGTACTGATGTGTTTAGCCTGATCCCAATGGATATCGCCCAAGAAATTACAAGAATTCAGAAGGGATTATTCCTCAACATTCAGGCGGGTTGACACTTGTGTGGATTGGCCAACCTTATCTGATGCCTCCGTTAGCCTCGGCATTGGTTGAAGCATACGCTGTCCTCTGGGCCAAAGGACCCGGAGACGGACACAATTGCAAGATTTAACCGTTTCTCCAATCATATCGGCGACTGGTGGGGCTCGACATTTATGGAATAACTTGCAGGGGCTAATCTGTCTCCCTTTTTCAGGGTTGCCTCTTTAATTCTTTGCCATGACCGACCGAAGGCCCGCGCAAAGCAGATAGAGCGATTTGTTGAGATTGGCCTTTCGCTGCGCTCCCTCAACAATTACTCCGGTCTCCGTGCCCTCGTCGCCGGTATCAATGCTGCGACGTATTCTGGCGAATTGCCTATGGAGTTGTTCAAGCAAAGGGCTTTGGAGGCTTATAAATCATACCAGTCTTGGGATCTGCTGTTCCAGGCCATCAGGTCGCACCGAGCGTACAGGATGGCATTACGGAACACCAAAGGGGCTTGTATCCCCGCTCTGTGAGTACTATACTTGATCATACGTAGTTGCGGGACTAACGGATATGACTCAGGGAGGTCCACCTGCTCGACTTGATTCGCGCTCATGAAGGCAATCCTGATTACAACGATGCTCATCCATCAAAGATCCACTGGGCTAAATTCAACATGATCGGAAGGTTCATCGCTGGAACCGTGCAGGCGCAGGAGCAATGCCGACGATCGCCCGAATACACATTCGATGAACACCCAGCGATCAACAACTTACTAGTCACAGAATATATCATGGATCTCGAGGTGAGTCTACTCATTGGAGCAATGTCCTCATGACCTGATGTCTTTCTCGCACCTCTAGATGCGTGACGCCCGTTTATCAGCGAATGACCCGGATGGTGAGCACGGCGTCAACGTCAGCGTATCACAACACGGTACCCGCGAACAGTACTCCAAAGACACGGCGATTCTTCGCAAAATCATTTTTTGGGCTTCGTAATGCCGCTGTGTTCATCTTTGTATGCGCATGTTCCAACACTGTTCTCCACGTTCATTTGTATTCCCCCTCGTCTATCTCGTTCGCTGATATTGCTTTTATGTTCTTGTTTATTCTCCGTACTATGCGCCTCCGCTGCCGCACCAACATCCCCACACCCAGTTTCACGCATCGCCATATCGTTTTATTGAACAAAGTGCCCTTCTCGTCGCGTCCAGCGTACTATAGTGTCCTTGGTTCTCGTTCGTGCTTTAAGTTCATAGGTCATATTCCTTTTCGAACGTCCACATCCTTTTGGTTGACACTTCAACGAACGTAACATACACCACCCCATGTACTGTAAAATATCTCTTGTTGCAGAGTTGATGTCATTGTGTCGCGAAATACCCCTTCAGTTGGGATCTGCCTACATATTGGGCATTGAGTGAGGATTCGGTGAACACCCTTCGTTGGACAGACAGTGACTCGCATTGGCGTAGCGAACGTGGGAAAACTCCTTTTCTCCTCGATCACGAAAACTTTGTCGACGCTCAGTCCTGTATCGGTAGAGAACTACCGAACTCTGTGCATCATGCTTTCTGGCGGCTATGTGATGACCATTGATTCAGACGATGAAGTCTCAATGCAATCTACCAAGACCAAGGACGAGGTCGTACAACTCGACATGGACTTCGTGTTCGATCCTTCTGTCGATGTACTGATGGAGACGTGGAATAACACGTCGGACTTGAGGGATTTCATTAAGACCGGTTCCAGGCCGGTGCGCATACTACTCACTTCTGTCTGCCCGGTGTATGCGTGGTGCTTACGGATATGCGCAGGAGCCCATTTCCGTTGATGACATCATAGCACGGAGGAGGCAGAATCGAGCATCGAGGAAACGGAAACGGACGCTTGCTGAGGAGGAAAATAAAGAAGACCTCTCAGATTCGGAGGTGGACTCGAGTGGAGGCGAGGGCGGTAACGAGAGTGATGAAAGCGAGTTCGCCGGTTTTGAAGCTGGGGACGCAGATGATCCGCTCGCCTCTTCGGGTGAGGGAGAAGGGGACCCCGGAGTGGTTCAATCACGCGAGAGTGAAGAGGAAGAGGATGGCAGCGAAGAGGATGAAGAACCATCGGATTCTTCAGAAGAATCCGACGAGGACGAAACACAGTTTGAGAAGGACAGGAAAGCGGCTTTCTTCGCAGACGACACTGGACCTTCCGAACAACACGACTCTTTCCTCAGCATGAATCTCTCACGACCTATTCTCAAGGCTCTCACCTCCCTCGGCTTTGCGACTCCGACCCCAATCCAGGCCGCCACGATACCTGTTGCCTTACTGGGGAAGGATGTAGTTGGGAATGCTGTCACTGGTTCTGGAAAAACAGCAGCATTCATTATTCCTATGATTGAGCGTCTGCTTTATCGTGAACGGGGAAAGAAGGCCGCCGCCACTCGTTGTTTGATCCTGGTGCCAACCCGAGAGCTGGGTGTCCAATGTTACGAAGTCGGAAAGAAGCTTTCTGCCCACACGGACGTCAGATTTTGTTTGACAGTCGGTACGCTTTTGTAGGACCACGGGCGAATGTGAACTGATCCTCTCAAACAGGCGGATTGTCATTGAAGTCCCAGGAAGCGGAGTTACGAACGCTCCCTGACATTGTAATTGCAACCCCTGGTCGACTTATCGACCACCTACGGAACTCTGTCGTATTCTCGCTCGATACCCTGGATGTTCTCGTCCTAGATGAAGCCGACAGGATGCTCGAGGACGGTTTCGCTGACGAACTCGCGGAGATTATTAGGTCGTGTCCGCAATCAAGACAAACGATGCTTTTCTCGGCCACCATGACGGATTCCGTTGACGAACTTATAAAGATGTCGTTGGATAAGCCGGTTCGCCTCTTTGTGGATCCGAAACGCGCCACTGCAAAAGGCTTGATGCAGGAGTTCGTCCGTGTACGAGCGGGCAAGGAAACCGATCGGCCTGCGTTGCTTGTGTCGTTGTGTAAACGGACATTTAAACAGAGGACTATTGTCTTCTTCCGCAGTAAGAAGCTCGCGCACCAAATGAGGATCGTCTTTGGCTTGCTTGGTCTGAAGAGCGACGAACTGCACGGCGATCTGACACAAGAACAGGTATTTCGCCAACTCGATTCTAACGCCGGTATTTTTCTGAACTCTGGCCCAACCTAGCGACTGAGGGCGTTACAAGCATTCCGTGATGGCGCAGTCGACTATCTCATGGCAACTGATCTAGCATCCCGTGGTCTTGACATCAAAGGAGTTGAAACGGTGATCAACTACGACATGCCTGGTCAACTCGCACAGTACCTGCACCGTGTCGGTCGAACGGCGCGAGCCGGAAAGAAGGGTCGGTGAGTGCACCGCGGCACAGCATCATACGTGGCGTATTAATAATTTTACCGCTCAGATCCGTCACATTGGTCGGAGAGGCGGATAGAAAAATATTAAAGGCTGCCATTAAACACAGCGCCGGGGAAGATCGGGTTCGGCACCGAGCCGTCCCTCCCGATACAGTTGCAAATTTCGCGGAGAAACTTGAAAACCTAAAGGGCGAGATAGCTGAGATCATGAAGGAGGAGAAGGAAGAGAAACAGGTTCGTGACAACGACACATCCCTCGTGGTACCCTACTAGCTGATTCGTAGCTGCTCCAAGCGGAGATGGAACTGAAAAAGGGTCAAAATCTCCTCCAACATGGGGATGAGATCTATTCCAGACCGGCCCGTACATGGTTCCAGAGCGAGAAGGAGAAACAGCAGGCAAAAGGTACACTCGCAGTCGCTTCTGAAACCTGGAAGCTCAACTCTGTAGCTGCGAGCAAGCAACAATATGAATCGGGCATGTCTTCCAAGACACCCGAGAAGAAACAGCATGTCCTAGAAGTCAGTAAAGTACGGCGTGGCTTTATCTCTCCCATTGAACTGTTGGTGATCCCCCTTTCCCGCAGCCCAAACGCGATAAATTTGCCGGTCTAACAAGGCGTGCAAAACGCCGAAAGATGGCAACGGAAGAGGACGAAACAGATCAGCGTGCTATTGGAGCTTCCATCCGTAATGCGAAGAAAGCCAGTAGACCTGCAAAAATTGGTATGCCTGAAGCCAAACCGAGGAAAATGCGAGGTACATCGAAGAAGCAGAAGAAAGCGAAAGCGAGCTCCTTCGACCATGACCTTGGTCAACGTGCAAAAACCGAGGGTATACGGGCGAAGAAAGGAGATTCTGTTGGCCGAGCTGGGAAGCGACCAAGGAAGTCACGGTAGTTTAGTTTATGCGCCCGGGTCGTTGTGTGTTTCTATGGATCTATACAGGTCACAGGTCGCGGTTTCCCTGAGGTGGGATTCACGATATCGGAATATGTTGAGGTTTCGCGTTTCGCGGAGGCACGTGATCACTCCTCCGTTCTTCATCTGCACCTTTTGAAGAATGCAGGGCTCTATCGAAGTGCTTGCTTCGTTCCGGTTGCCTTCAGCGGCACGTTTGCTACCGACGGCCTTATGTCCTGACAAGGATTTGCTGTTGCTCATCATCAGCACGAACAATAAAGATCGCCTGAGTCTGTGGAATCTCCAGGGAGCAAGGAAGTGGGAGGTGGAAGTGGACGTTTCAGGGCCCAACCACGAGGAAATAGTCGCCTTGACGTGGAGTCCGGATTGTGCGTGCCGATTCCGTTGCATTCAGCCGGGAACCGGTGGCCTGATTGCTCATAGTTAGGTCAACTTATCGCTGTTGCACACGATCCACCTCGCATAACTATTCACTCCGTACAAAACGGCCATGAGCAACGCGGTCTATCTATTAAGCAGAATCTGCTTCGGCCGTCTCTGCGCCTCACCACAATCTCGTGGTTCCAAGATGAAAAGCCGAAAAAGGGGGATACGACGATCCCGGATATATTGAAGCGAGCTAACGATATCGTAAGCCTTGAAATGTACCCGAAGTCCTTCTCTTTCGCTGACCGTAACGCAGCCAGGGTCTGCCCACTCAATGCTCAAAATGCTGCCGCTGCTTGATTCGTTGCAGGATGACACAAAGCCTCTTGGGTAGGTAAATCTAGTATCCAGAAACCAACACTTTCCAATGATCCGACCCAGTGCGACAGATCTTTTTGCATTCGAAGGGTCGAAGAAACGGCCTTCTGCGAACGCCAAATTCCCTGAGGTAATCGCCAAATGGCCAACACTCCCATCTGATCCATTATCGGCCTCGATGAAATCCGCTGGCGCTCCAAGATATCGTCACGAGGGTGACGAGGACCTTGATGAGGTCGACGACCGTAACGTCAACAGCATACTATGTGCTGGGGATGACATGGGGAATATCCACTGTTTCCTCGACGGGAGTTTTCCGCTTGGAACGTTTCTGTTCAACACAAATTTTCCAATCGCGAGCTGGTACAAGAAACCGGACGAGCCCACTTTTTCCATCAACATTCGAACTGCGGAAACCGGGACATGTCTGTCACCCTTGATCGTCGACATGACACTGTTAAAGCGTCGAAGCGTCCGTGACGTTGCAAGGACCTCGTCGACAGCTAGGGAGTTGACCTGGTATATTATGCGATGCGTGAAGGAGATGCAGAAGTTCTGGTATGGTCAAGATCTCCAAGGTGGTGCTCGGACCATGGGCCCCAAATGGGTTGAAGCCTTGGAGAAGAAGCAAACACAGTTCGGTCGTGCGTCGCGCGTGCTCCGCTTGACTTTCCCCACTTTAAGTCCGTCCCACAGAGAAGCAGCCATCTGCAGTGCTGGACCTGTCATGTCTGCTCTTGACAGGACGCGCTTCGGAAGCCCTCAGCGATTTTTTGGGGAGCGGAGAGCAAACGACCGAAAGGGTGAGCCAATTAAAGAAGGCCCGCACGCTGGTTTTCATAATCCGTATGTTAGGGGATGAACAAATGGGAGTCCACCGTCTTCGAGGCGCTGTTAAAAGTGCGAGACTACGCGGAGAAGCGGGTCGTGCCTGCTGCTCACCGGCTACACCTCATGATAGAGGAGGTGCAAGGGTGGGCCCAACTGTAATGGATTCTGAAACGCCTAGACGGTCCTTATCGCTGATCGCACAAATTATTAGGCCGAATTTTACATTCTGTGATTTCTCGGCGAGTGAAGCAAAGGGATGCCTACAGGCAATCCAAAGGCTCATCATGCTGGGGAACTGGCTCGCTAAAACGGCCCGGGTGGAACTCACTCGCTTTAGGGAGTTCATGAGCTGGCTCCGATACGGTAAGAACAGTTCCCGGTGCCGTCGGACCTGGGGGTTAATCATGCGTGGACGGCGTGTCGGGTTCACGTTGCAGAGATTGCGAAGAATGCGCAAGCGCCAGATCCACAGGTTCACATCTCGCCTCGGTACGATATCATGCAAGCGAATGGATACATGATGTCCGGCCTTGCGGAGAGCGCTCTCGACAAGTGGTTTTCGGGGCAAGCTCCGAAGTTCTCGTTGGAAGAACTGGGGAGTGTAGGAGAAGGGACAGGTGATTTAACCGAAGTTATGGAACGGGCGCGCGAGGTGGCAACCGATCCGGCGGGGATCGAATGGCAGCATGTGCGTTCATGCCCCAAATGATATGAAATTGCCGGACTAATTTGAGCGTCGTTCGTCGTGTCGCGGGTTGTTAGGAAGTGAAACGGAGGGATCTCGGCGGGTTGGATAGGAATTTGGAGTTGTTGTCCCAAGAACTCGCGCTCCGAGGCTCTCGGTTGTTCGGCCGCACCACGAGTGCGGCATGTGCCTCGGCTTCTGTTTCGCATGGGACCGGCAACTCGCACTTTACGGCCGCAAGTGATGTGCCTTTGGGAGAAGGTGAACGAATTGTGATACGCGAACGGACCGCAAGGGATGGGGAAGAGGTGCGAATTTATATTGCTGTTGCTTCTCCACCTCGTTTCGAAGTGGGACTGACCGAGGTGGAGCAGGGGGTTGGAGTGCAGCAATTTTTGGCCATGCGGGTAGCCGGAGCAACGGTCAAGAACCGTACGTCGTGTCAGGACTGAAATTGGAACGGGTTTGCTCAAGCACGTGGCAGTCCTTCTCATCGTGCGGATTTGCTACACCCTGCAGGTAGGAGGGGGGATGCCGGAGACGGTTGGTTTTGCATTGGGCGAATGCAGCCACGGCTCACACTCTATCGATATCATGGACGCGGACTTCTTTGATGAGTCCTTGTTGGTGATAGCGTTTCGGAGCCAAGAGGACGGTATGAGCCTGAGGTAATCAGTTTCTGCAAACAGCTGATCGAACGGTACTTAGATTACAGCTCTTCGAACGTTGGGACTGCCAATTATGGGGGACTTGAGTATCAAGAACGCCCGGTTGACGTAAAAGGACTGACAAGGGAAAAAATGGTGATAGACGCACTGAAGGGGTGGAGAGACGGAAAGGTGGGCCCTTTGTGTTGAAGGATTTCGCAACAGAGGTTCCACCGGATGCTGATGGGGTTTGGTTCTAGCTGGCCGCTGTCCGACTGGAAATAGCAGGCAAATCTCGGCAGCTGATGGCTCGGGCGGATGATGGGATTGAACTGGCCCTGAACGGACGGGCCGGTCGGCGGGTGGCGTGTGTTTTGGACAAGGAGGATATGGGGGTGGAGATTCTTGACATGGCCGGCGAAGCGGACATGATGAGTGATGAAGGGGAGGGTTCGGGCGGATTTTCACCGGGCATACCTTGACGGGGGGGTGGTGCCCTGTGGTGCCTTGGTGGTAAAGACGGAGGCAGATTGGACTCACGGCTGGTGATGGCCGATGTTACTGAGGCAGCCGTTACCGCTGGGGGATTAGGTACAATGATGGTGGAATACAGAATTTACCGAATAAGGTTTGAGAGCAAAACGGCCACTGTTAGCTGGGTGAGAAAAAAGAAATGAGGAGAAAATATGGAAAAAAAATAAAACGCGGAAGCACGAGGATTTTTATTGTCCGCTTCTGTCCATCTCATCATTTCCCAGCTTGTCCTCGTTCCCCCTCCCTCCACCAAGGATGCCTCCCGCGAATGCGAAGTCCCTCACCGACGACGCTGCGATGCGTAAAAAGAAAAACGCCGATGCCCAGGCTGCCTTCCGTGCCAGGCGGGCAAACTACATCGCCACCCTCGAGGAAGCTGGCAAGTCTGCCCCTGCAATCCTTATCCATCCTAACTCTCCTCTGATCACGTTGATATCCCCGTCTCAGTTACGAACCTCGAGTCGGTCGTCATCCAGCTCCAAGAGTCCTGCACCGAGGCCAAGTCCCAATCGACCGAGCTTCGCAAGGAAAACGCCCGGTTGAAGAACGAGGCCCGCGAACGCGAGAAGTTCTGGCGCGCCCTCTGGGCTCAGAGGAAAGGACACGACCCCCATCCGGATGACTTTTCTCAGATGCACTATCCCTCACCTAGTCTCTCGTCCACTCAGTCCCAGCCACTAGCCTCCCCAATTTCACCATCCCACGTCTCTCAATACCCGGATCAGAACATGCCCCACCGTTATTCAGCTGCTCGGGACGCTAACGGCCAGATGGGCGGCGGTATGTCCTACCCCACTCAACCTCAGCACGATTATTCGTCTCGTTCGCCGTCAATAACCTCCTACGCTGGCCAAGAAGCTATGGATACCCGTGGTTCACCCATACACACCCAACAGCGTCTGCCCAAGTATGGTCCTTATTCTCCTTATGACGTGGAAGGTAACGTTCGCGACCCCAGCTGGACACAGGGCATGAATCAATCGTCTATCACCCACGCCGATCCCATGAACCCCGGAAGCACTACCCCTACACATTCTCCCACCTTCGTTGAAGGCCCACCATCCAACCTCACCTCGCCGGAAATCCCCTACCTCCCAAGATACGTGGATGAACAAAAGATGGGTTTGCCCAATCTAGATACCTCTACTCCGTATACCTTCGCTCCGAACCGTCCCTTATCCCCCACCGCTTCCACCACTTCCAGCTCCTCCAGTACGATGACCTCACCGTTCCAGTTCCCCTTCCCGGAGAACCCAGTACCAAACGACCGGTCGGACTTTAATTTCCGACGCCATTCAACTAATGGGGCGGAACTCACTTTGCATGGCGGAACGGCACACATTTCTGTCATGAGTAATGAGGAACGCTACCGAATGGCCGCCCCGCCCCGCCGCCCCACAAACAACCCAGATCCACAACCTTTCCAGATGATACCGCCTTTCAACAACACGGAGACCACGAGCCCAGATCGCGAGAACAGTGAAGTAGAGTCATACCATTATACACCTCACAACGCCTCACGAAGAGCAACAAATTCACGGTCAAGATCCCCATCCCCTAGTGGCCCCCCTATCTGCTCGACGCTCGCGGTCATCAAGGCGCAGGCTTTCGGTGCCCTGCGCCGCACCCGGACTAGACAGAAGAAGGGGTCTGAGGGGGCTGCGAAGGCAGCCATGGAAGCCCTTGAAGCCAGGGGCATCGGAATCGGGATGACGAAGAGCAACAAGCGACCGAGACTGGAAGATGACGATGACGACGCCGAGTACCGGCCATGACATACCCTATGGTGCCCTTGCTATGCTATGCTTCGCTCTGACACACCTATACTCAATGCTTGTCGTACCCCTTGCTTGCCGCATCAATGCACGATTGAACTCTCGCTTTCTCAGTCCATTTGTTTTCCACATCTTTTATTTTTTTTTCACTTTTCTTATCTCCCTCTCAATTCTCTCTGGTCTCTTCCGCTTTCTTTCAAGTTTCGCTGTACCTTATTAAATTTATAGCATCTACTATCTTTGGGCTCGCACACACTCACATTTGGATACACACCCAGTCATGTATGATCAGTGTCAACCACCCTTTTTTTGATATCCACACAAGTATGTATGTAGTATGGGTTCTCTCCTCTCACCAGCACGAACACGAACTGCGCTCTCAATCGCCTTTGGGGGAGTGATCAGGTTCATTGAAAGCTCGGTTCTCGTCAGCTGTCCAGGATAACGTTTTGGCGATTATGTGATTGCCTGCTGATCAGAGTCGCCCGGAGCAAAATGTGTAAGAGGCGCTGGACCAGTGCGCGCTCGACCGCGGTCAGCTCATGCCAAAACAGGGTCACCGTCCCTCAAGAGCCTGCTTACTTCCGAACAGGTATCCGAACTGCCTACACGTATCTTCTGCACCAAAAGTTTGGACGTCTGGGCGCAGGGGTTCGATGCTCGTCTTGGCAAGTACCCTCAAACTAACGGACCTATCGCACCATCTCCCAAAAACGGGAAAATTCCCACAAAACCGACACAAATGTGCGTGACCATGTACGAAATTTGTATTTCCGGATACTATTGTCCCATCGGAGCGCTTTGCTCGCCCCAAAGGGTTGTTGCAAGGTAGGAACGGAAGTATTTAGGGTGGGAAGAAAAAGAAAAGAAAAGAAAAAAGGGACAAGAAATGGTATTGATGGGAGATAATTGAAAGTGAGCGAAACCGGACGACTGTCTGATTTCCTCCAACTGCCAGTTTACCGGCAAGGGAGACCGAAGGGGGGTGACGGCAGTGGGAGGGCGCCTGGGAGGACTTCGCCCGAGCGCTCTGGCTGTTCAGAAGGATCAAACCGACTGGGTGAGCGCCTCCCTGAACATCCACGCTAGCCTCAGATCGACCGTATCAGGCGTTTTTCAAATTCGGGAAGTCCATGATCGGACTCCGGTTTCTGACAGGGGAAGAGGTCCAGTAATGCAACCTCGAATCCCTCTCGACACACAGGGCGGTCTGTGCGCATGTCATCCGTCACCCTCCTTGTTGCTGCTGATGTAGCAGATGATCAATCATTGCCACAGACTTGCCCCGCCTTCGACGATTCACTCGGGGAACAGCGACATCCCACGAGCCCTTCAATTCACTGTAGCGAAAAACAACCACATGTCAGCGTGATCATCTCGCACCCTCGGATAATACCGAATCCCTTACTTTTTGTACCTTTGTGCCCACACGAGGGCAGCGGGGGCAGCGAACAATATTAGACTCAAAGCCCCTGCGTAAATCCATGCAACCAATGGCGATAGGGGGGCGGTGAGAAGCAGCGATATCGCAGATAGAATGGTCGTAAGGAATGCCTGGAAGAGTGATGGCGCGGCCTTGATGGCCACACCAATAAAACCAATGTCAGCGAGGTTCTTTGTATGTCGGTCTCCGTAACGAACGTCCAAAGCGGCGATAAACACAATGGAATCGATGTAACGGGTCGATATGATGCTGCCCCGTTGTGAAACTAAAAGGGGAATGACCATCCAAACAAACCTCTTACCTGTAATCGATGGCGTAGGACGGGGAACATCGCAAACAGAACGACGGCGTACAACATGAGGGCAAACACAGAGATGTCGTCGGGTAATCGCGACGCGAGCACAACTGATGCGGATATGGCAGCGTTAATGGAAAGCACAGATGTAAGACTAGACGACCAACAGTCAATAAACCTGTCCCGGGCCCCGGAAATGACATAATGACCGCAGCGCACCTTTCTCGGGTGTAGATCTCTGGGCGCGGGGAGCTGTAGTCCGCAATCATAGCATTGAGAATAAACAGGCACGCAGCCAGTGCCCAGATCGAATCCGAGGACGTGGACGCCGTCAGCGTCTTCATCACAGGGGACAAAGATAACAGCGCCAGGAACGCCAATATAGACGATTTAACAGTCTTTGCATCTACCGACGATGCAAGCGGAAACGGCCGGTTGAGCACATCAATTATGGAGGGGGGGGGAGAGATCCCAAAACGTACGGTTCGTGGACTTCCGCGCCTGGTGGAACTTGTTCGCCAGTTGGATCTCAACGACTTGCCAAACAAGATATCCTAGGGCAAATGCGAACATTGATGCCCATACGAGGAGGCGTGGGTCCAATATTCGTTCCTTGATCCGCACGAAGGTCGCGAGGAAGATGAATATAGTGCATATATGCTGCGCAATTGGAAAACACAGGGAGACCAATTTCCAGTATGAGTTGGGCTGAAAATTTGCTGGGTTTCAAAAAAAAAAAAAAGCGACGTTAGTCCTAGGATGGTAAAGAGATACCGAGTCGAGGTTCACGCACGATTCCTCCTGAGAGAGGAGAGGAAGGAAGGCGGGACGTAGTTGTCAGGGAACGGCTGCTTCTTCCAAAGGACTTGCTGCCATTCCTTGCTTGACATTCATGTGGCCTCCAAGAGCCAGTGAGATGGCTTGGGTGGGGGGTGTTCAATCACCGGCGGACGATTGGGTTTGAGGTGAAATCGACGGTCGACGTGGTCGGCGCGGGTGGCGGGATTAGGGTCACGTGCGAGTTCGGAAGGTGGGCCGAGGTTACTGAAGTGCTCTGAACCTTGGCCCGCCACGGAAAGAATTGGTAAAGGGTGGGTAATTGAACAGATACAGATGATTAGGCTAAGTATAGATATGAGTGAAAAGAACAAGGTTGCGTGAGAGAAAGGGTATCGGAAAGGAAAGGAAATGGATGGGAGATCAAGACCCCCAAAGTACGAAAACGAAAGGCGGATTCTGCCATCTGCTAGAAGAGGGGCTTTGATTGGAAAATGAATGTCATCCCACCGAGAACCAAGATCGAACCTTATCTGGGAGAGATAAGTCAAGCCTCGCGGCGAAGACATGTAAACCACCATTCCCATCGCACTCGGCTGCATCGTGCTCAATCCCACTAGTTTCCTATCGGTCAGCTAGCCGTAATCAAGTCGACAACTAAGCAAAAAACGTGTGCTCACCACGAGTCTGTCCGGCTGTTGGGGTTCTGGGCTTCTACTGGTATTTTTTGCCGCAAGCTGGCCAGACAGTTGTCCTGCGTTCGGATTGGCCTCGTTCGTCCCCCTTCGCCGTTCCTGTCCAGTTTTAACCAAACGTTCAGTCCCGCGTATGACCGCCATCGTCACTCTACGAGCAAGAGACGGACCGCTTGTTTCCTCTTCTCCGCAGCCTCCAGCGCAGCCAGGCGGGCGTTGACCGGTTTGTCACCCTTCCCGCCTGCGCCTTCGCTACCCAGAGTCCGCGTTGTCCCGATAACCTGGTGTCCGCCTTCAAGCGTTCCTGGCTTTGAGCAGAGTGAACCCATCCGTGTTGGCGATCAGGGGAAGAAGGTTAATGTCGATCCCAGCCACCGATCACCCCCGATGATCCATCGAGTCTCCCCGCAAGTCAGCCGCAGGTTACGTGCTTTTTATGTCCTCACGGAGATCGTTGTGAAGTATATAATACGTGTAACAGTCCATACAAACTGCAGCGTCAGTGCGGAGAAGACGAGTCCGCCGGCAGAGGGTTGTACTCGTCCCGCCGACCACCATCTCGACGTCCGAACAGACCCCGCACCCCAAGGCCAAACTCTTCTGAACGCCTGCGCGGTATGAGTCCCTGTACGAGTGAATCTCAAACACCGACGAATCGACAGTATAGGTCAACGCACCTCCCACAGTTCCCTGCCAGCCGCCCAGTTGAACCGCGGTTCTAAACCTGCCTTCTCCATCTTGCCTTTGATACCCGCACCGAGCAACAAGCCGAACACGGTCAACAGGAACAGGGTTACAACAAGCTGGTCCCGGGGCGAGTCTCTCTCTAATCACAAGACGCCGCTGTGATCATGTATCCCCACCCGAGCAAGGATGCGAACAATAATACTCACGGAAACAACGTGCTTCTACATCACCTTCTTTCCCTGTAGCAGTATCAGGGTCGGCATCTCCCAGCGTGGCGCCAGCGCAGATCGGTAGGTTCTGGTTGAGACACCACTGTTTCGTGCAAGACAGACATGGCTTGTTCGGGTTATCTGGAAAGTCCAGATGCAGGATCTTATAACTGGTGCCAAAGCACACGCCTGAGATTCTCGGTTCAGCATTCTGTCCGCATGGCGAGAAGCATGGGAGATGGGGTCGGTGTACATTTGCAGAAACTAGTCGCTTCCCATTTGCTCCCCTTTGCGGTCACCAGCGATGTCTGAGCACGAGGCATGAGTATATGCACGATGACGCAGGTTGAGCGTGTTTACCGAGAAGAAGAGAAAGAATGCGAGATAACAGACTAGGCGCGAAGCCATGAAGGTCGAGGAGGAGGAGTGTGGGGGAAGAACGATCATCAACGCTAGCGCGTTTATCCCTCTCAATCCCATCAAGTCACACCCCTCCTCGAGATGTCCGCAGAATTCGACGACGTCCTGACCAACCAGCCAATCGTCATCGACAACGTACGCTCCAGAACACGCACCCTCTCCAATCCGAGTCTACCAAAGAACGGGTGCTGACGATCGTTTCGCGTTTCGCTTCGACAGGGATCTGGAACGATAAAAGCCGGTTTTGCTGGTCAAGATAATCCAAAATGCTTCTTCCCGTCTTTGTGCGTTTTCACGGTTAGGACCGCGTCTATGTCTTGCGATCCCGGCACTGGTGCACTGACTTTGGTTTTCCATTCATCCACGCTCGCCATCCGCCCGGCCTTGACTACGCGGTGTTACACACAGTGTCGGTCGGCCGAAACACGTTCGCGTCATGGCCGGTGCTCTGGAAGGAGACGTCTTCATCGGACGTAAAGCACAAGAGTACAGAGGTCTGCTAAAGATCAAATACCCCATGGAGCACGGTATTGTCACCGATTGGGATGATATGGAGAGAATATGGAGTTGGGTATATGCTGAAGAATTGGGTACTCTGAGTGAAGAGGTAGGTCAGCTACTCATCCTCTGCGGTCACCTCACCGATCCATTCGCAGCATCCAGTGTTATTGACCGAGGCACCGCTGAACCCACGGAGCAATAGGGATATCGCTGCACAGATATTCTTCGACACATTCAACGTCCCAGCATTGTACATCTCAGTACAGGCCGTACTCTCACTGTCTGTACACGTGCACCTTTCGTACGGGCCCCTACTTACCAGCGTCCCAGATATTCATCAGGTCGTACAACGGGTATCGTCTTGGATTCTGGGGATGGTGTCACACATGCTGTGCCGGTTTTCGAAGGGTTTTCAATGCCCCATGCTATCCGAAGAGTCGACATTGCTGGAAGGTATGCCCACTGGCCCCAAGGCCCCGTTCCGCGGCGCACTGACAATCGTACCCACAGGGATGTCACTGATCACCTACAGCTACTGCTCCGGAAAGCGGGTCACCATTTACACACAACAGCCGAACTTGAGGTTGTCCGCACCATAAAGGAGAAGTCTTGCTACATTGCCCTCAATCCACAAAAGGAGGAGAAGGATTCGGCGAGTCGGACAGAGGATTTCAAGTTGCCAGACGGAAACACTATACAGGTACGCGGCTGAGCCTCGGGACGCATCAGCATCACCGAATAGTTTCCCCATCACGCTACACAGCTGGGTCCAGAGCGTTTCCGGGCCCCCGAAATTCTCTTCAACCCAGAACTTATAGGCCAAGAATACGCTGGCGTTCACCAGGTTGTCGTGGACGCGATCAACCGCGTCGATCTTGACCTGAGGAAGAGCTTGTTTTCCAACATCGTCCTCAGTGGTGGAAGCACTCTCTGCCGAGGTAGATACCAATGAAGCTTTCGAGGGTTAACCTCATCACTAACTTCCCTCCAGGCTTTGGCGATCGCCTGCTTAGTGAAATCAAGAAACTCGCCCTCAAAGATGTCAAGATCAAGATCTACGCCCCTCCAGAGCGCAAGTACTCGACGTGGATTGGAGGTTCTATTCTTGCTGGCCTCAACGCCTTCACCAAGGTACGTGAGTGCTGGTTCCAGGGTGGATCTTGCTGAACCCTCTTGTAGATGTGGGTGTCAGCAGAGGAGTACCAGGAAGATCCAGACGTGATCCACAAAAAGTTTGGCTTTTAGATGCTGTCTTTAGGTTCTCCTTGTCACATAGTGTACGTAGATAGTGTACCCTCGCATAATACCTGGAACACTGGCTTTGCAATCCTTATGCATGCACACGAAATTTCCTTAAACCAGACGCATACACAATAGTACACACAGCATGATGATGTTGCGTACAGACAGCGAGTACTGCGAAATGCAACAGAAAGACAGAGAGACACGCCCAGCCACTATTTGCCCTTCTTCGGTGGCTCGGCAGCCTTGATCTTCTTGGTACCACGGAACTGTAGAGCAGGATGTAAGCGACACAACTTGGGAGAACATCGTATGGATCGGGCTCACCTTCTTGGAACGGTTCTTTCGCTCCTTCCGCAGTTTTCGTGTTGGCCTGTCCTTCTTGGTGCCTAATCCAGACTAATAGTTCCTCATCAACAAAAAAAAACGCAGCCAGCCTAAAAGATTCCTATACTCACTCGGACCAACCGATATCTGGGCTCAAACTTTTTCTGCGACTCCTCGTCGTCGTAAATCAACGCGAATCCGGTGCTCCGCCCACCACCGAAATGCGTCTTGAAACCGAATGTAACGACACGAGCCTTGTCGGTCTTGTAGAGGGTGGCGAGCTTCTCAGAGAGCTCGCTCCTGGGAACATTGGCTCGGGAGGGGTGGAGGACGTCAACGACGAATTGACGTCGGGCCAGGAGACGGTTGGTGATGAATTTGCGCGTGCGGATGGTCACTGGGGAGTCGGACTAACGGGTGGGAGACGAGAGTGCGTTAGCATATGTCGGCCCATCTAATCGACGATGGTGTCATCCATCCAATTCCTCCCCTCTTCCAAGAGCTCTCTCCTCGTGGGCAACAGTCCCATAGGTCAAAGATGCAGTGCTCACCATTTTGAATATTTTTCGACGGTCTTGTCCGTCCTAATCGACGATGAGGGCGACGTTGATGGGTGGGGGAAGTGGCTTGGGGGGATGATTTCGCACGCTAACCCGAAGTCGCTCCCACGAATACGATAGATAACACCACGGTTTGTAGTGCGGCTACAAAACGGTGTTACCGACGAACGTAATGACGCTAACAATCTCCGATCAGCCAAACGAAATGAGCGGATACCAAGCGGTGTCCTCTGACATTTGGTTCCCTCGACGACGATGACCTCTTCCAACTTTGCTTCATCATTTGCGCCATATGTGAGTCTAGAAGCGTTGTACCTGGATACAGTGGATTTCTGATATTCCTAGCATGCATAGACCCCTCCCCCAGACGATCCCACGCATTCACACCACCCGTCAAGTTCACGGATATCAAATGCCTGGTTCCCGACTCACTCTCAACAACCCCAATCCTACCAATCTGGTGGCATCCCGACCTTTAACACCTCCGCTGCTGGTGGCCAGGGTGCGCTCGATGAAGCGGACAGTCAAACTAACCAATGGGGGTCGAGATTAGGACTGCGGATAGATGCTATGGCCGCGCTTGCATATATCCTAGGGCCACTGTCAGGTGGGTATGGCATAGCGAATAGGAGAAATGGGGAATAACTCTCTGCAGCACTCCTACTTCTGATCCTGGAAACGCAGAATGATTACGTGCGCTTCCATGGTAAGCGCATCCTCCCCACTCGCCCCCTTTAGGTGACTGATCATCATATTGTGCAGCGTACCAATCGGGACTTCTTACTGGGCCCTTGCTCCTATTCCGCTTCCTGCTTTCCCTAATCCACTTCCCCCAAATCTTCCGGACATTCACCACGCTGTTCATCCTCTTCACATCCTGGGGCATGGCGTTAGTACTTTCTTGGTTTGAATCGCTCGCACATCCTGACCCCTCTTTTCGTAGCGCCAAAGCGTTTATTGACGCCGAGAGGAACGGTCTGGCTAGGTTCCGGTTGCCGTATATAGGGCCGGTTGCGGAAAGGTGGCTTTCGGAGGAGTAACGCCGTTGCTTTCATATCACTAATTCGCTAGACCCCTCGGTCCAGTCGTTCTTTTGTTTTGTACGTTATTTGGTATCCTTATCCGCCACGGTGGTTTAAAAATCTAATCAGAGTTAGAATTTATTGAGATAGTGAGTAGGCTGAGTGTTTGTAGCGAGCCGGCGCCGGTGAAAGCTTCCAATCCTTCTCCTCATTGATTCTCATCAGACCTGAGCCCGAGTCCTGAAAGGTTCACATCCACGCAAAGTCCGAGGATCTGCAGGTTTGCTCCGCAGAGTGCGCTAACGTAGTCTCCACGGAGACCTCTCCATTGACCAGTGACACCCAGAGTATTGAGGAGACCATCCACGGTATTCTCTACAGCGTTGAGAACTTCATCGATGATACACTTGAGTTCACCAACAACTGGTGTGTCAGAGGACAAGTCAGCGTGGATACCTGTGGAGATCTGGGAGCACGTACTCGGTCCGAGGGTTGAGCCGAGGAGAGGGACCTCGTAGACGATGTCAGTAACAGAGGAGAGGGTGTCCTTGTTGAGATTGACAATGTCCTTCAGCAGTGTTTCCAGATCGTTATTGCGGTCGTAGTTTGCCAAACCCTTGTCGCGACCGAGATCTCCAAGAAGGCCCTGAGTTCGACCCATGTTGTCCCTAAAGCCTCGTAGCTCTCGAGTAGCGTCGTCACGAAACCTAGGGTCGTTTCTTGAGTCGCGAGCACGGCGGCTGTAGTCTCCTGGATCCAAATAATCAGCAAGAAACAGCCTACGCATGAACAGAGGACACATACGGAGGTTGCGGGACTGCGTGCGCATCTCCTGGTAGTATGTGTTCAACAGATTGACTTGAACCAAGCCAGCCGCGTTCCGTGGAAGCAAGGTGGGGACAGGATTCGTGTACGGGAGCGTGACGTCGCGAGGGGCATGATTGTCAGAAGCAGAGATGGTGGAAGAGTTCTGAGCGACATGAGCGTGGGTGGAGCCATGTTCGTCCGGTGGGAGTATAGGTACGACGTCAGGGGTATCGCCAAGTTCAGGCCGGGGTCGGGGAAGGGTCTGGCGAGTTCGCAAGCTGTTAGGGACACGAAAGTCGCGCACTCCTCGTCGCCGGGCAATGGACCTAGGGGAGGAAGCCACAGAAGGGATAGACCTGGTCTCTTCAACAATGCGAACGTTGATATCGTGCCTGCGATAATCAACAGCAGTTCGTGGGATAGCGTAGGCGTTTACGGCGGGGATGCCGACGAGCGCGAGCGCCAGAGTCAGAGAGAAGAACCGCATCACAGAGGGCATTTTTCCCGGCAGAATGAACCAATAGGATGCAGGAGATAGGGCTACGAAGGCGAATACTGTGGATGAGGATGGTAGAGGGAGGGAAACAAGAAGGGTGGGGACGAGTCTCCAACCAAGCCCCGTCATTTAAGGAGCCTCAGTTGAACATGGGGCAAACACAAGTAAATGTTGAAAACCTGTCGGGGAAGGCGCTGCATCCGCCAGACGGTTTGCGATCGAGAGCATTCGGCAGTCGCCCAGTGACACTCAGAGAATGAATTTGCCCGCTTGACCGTATGGAGTTTCGGGGGCGTCGCACAGAACCAGGACGTTACCCACGGCATCGAATGCATCGCGAGAACTCACAAATTGTCAAACACTACACCCCAGAACACAGCACCACCGGTATATAGCAACGTGCGTACAATCGTGGCTCGATATGTGGGAGATAAAAACATCACTATCGTGACGAAGAACGCAACGCATCAGTCCATCTAGGTATAGCATCACGACAGCGGGGAATAAAACTCAATCCAAACAGGTGATGAGGATGAACCTGATAGGTAGCCGAGATATTATAATAAATTTCCAAAGAACGGAGTAAAGAATGAGTGACATGTCCATCGATTCGTTCGGCTTATCCAAATGGGACAGTGAAAGGGCCCGTGGCGTGGCAAAAGTATAAAAAAAGAGTGGGCGCGGCCCTTGTGGCCAGCGGGGGTCTACGTCGTTCGCTGTAGAACGTACGGCCGGAGGACTTAGAGAGGGTTGCAAGACCCTCCGTCCTTGGAAAGAATGTAACCATCTGCGCACGTGTAGACTGGTTTCATAAATCGTCAGATGCGCCCGTAGCCAGGGGTAACGAAATGATAACTCACTTTTGCAAGCGCTCTGCTCGCATCCAACGTTCCAAACGCCAGGGATGGCATTGCAGTTCTGGCCCTCACCGAGAGAGGCGCAACCACCGCAGTTATCGAGGTCGACAAGGGTATCAACACACTCGTAATCACCGCCGACCAAGCTGGAGACAGGGCAAGCAGAGAAACCCTTAGGGCAAGGACTAATGTTGCGAGAGCGGTATTCACGCTTCTTGATATCAGCGCGCTTGCGGTGACCATCCTTGTCTTTGCCGTTGTCCCTACCATCCTTATCCCCGTCTTTGCCATCCCTGTCCTTATCCTTACCATCCCTATCCTTGTCCTTGCCATCTTTGTCCTTGCCGTCCTTGTCCTTGTCGTGATCACGGTCAGGCCTTACGGATGGAGTAGAGGGTTTGACGGTGGGACGGGTCGGGGGAGGCTTGCACTGGAGGAAACCAGCGATCCAATCCCAGCCCTTAGGGCATTGAGGAGGAGGGAGGTCACTCGGCGGCCGGTGAGGAGCACAGCAGCCCTTTCCAGAGTGCCACGACCAGTTGAAGGGACAGTCAGTGTCGGCGGGTGGGGGGGAGGGATTTTTGGGTCCACCCTTGTCAAGGCAGACGTTTTTGGCGTCCCACCTAGACCACGGGTCAGCGCATTCCTCTCCACGTCGACGGAGAGAACGCACCTGAATCTGTCCTTGCCACAATCATCCCCGTGGGCAAGAACGAAGGGAACAGCCAAAACCAAGAGAGCAATGCGAGAAATGAGCGACATTTCGGAAGATGAATAACCAAACGAAGGATGGGGTTGGTACGGAAGACGAGTCTGAGATGGAGAAAGAAGAAAGTGATGAGGTGTACTGACCCGATGCGACCCACCTTATATAAATCCTTGGTCCGAGTACCAGGGACTAGTGTTTCGGATGTTGACTTGATCAGCGACCGACCGAGTGGGGCGCGCCATGCGATTCTTCATTACGCCCAGGGTGAAATCGGTTACCAGGCAACAGGAACGGGCAGATTTTTTCTAGAAAACCTGTCAAACCCATGGATGTGACAGCCGTGCCTTTCAATATCGTCCACGGGATGACACGCGTTGCTGGCCAGGTGGCACGTCGACAGGACGAGTGCTCACCCATCCTGATCCGACATAAAGATGTGCCAGAGCCCTTTGATCCTCTGGCGGCGCAAGAAAGATTCCACCGAGCTCTATGCCCGAGAGTCCCCACCAACGGCCGCCTTAACACATCCAGAGGGAAGTGAAGGAGCCTCGACACTGAGCACGAATTGAAACGCTCGACAAGTTTGACCGACGTGATAGTGAACGGGCAGGCCTCCGTCGGCGCCTTTGCGCCTTTAACCGAGCGCCTTCCTTTCCCATCAGGTTTCCCCGCGGATGTTCGCGTCAGGAGCGTGAGCGACCATCGAAAGTTCCATACCGTGTTTTCATCCACTGTAACTGCGCGTAATAACAAAAGTTTTGCCCCTAATCGTACGGATAAAGTCATTCTACTTGCTGCTTCGTCTCGGTCCTCGTCGGCCTCTCTCACACCAGCCAGAAAGGGTGAAACTGTCCCTATACGGCATCTCAGCGAAGGTCCATCAGGCTGGACAGTGTTTTGTTAGCTCATCTATCAGACGGTGCTTGAACAGCTGACGTCCGACGAACCTGACGCGGAAAGAGTATTCTGGGTGTTCTGGATCGCCCTGGCGGCGAAGTACCGAACGTCGGCATCGGCATCATTCTTTTGCACTTCCAACTTTGGCAGGATCCTTGTCTGAACCAATTGCTTTCCTTGAGGGGTCGCACCATATGCAGTGGCGAGCACTTCCAACGATTTAGCCACATTGAACTTGATGTTTGGGATAGGGTCATCAGCAAGGTCCAACAATCGATCAATAACATCCTGTTGGATAATTTCAAACGTCAGGGCCGGCGCCATGGTCTAACATACGGTGAGAATGAGAATATCAGACTGAGGTTTTGAATGAGCAACGTAAAGGTGAAACCCACCGTGATCGCTTGAACCGTGGTCATTCGATATAAGTAATTGGGATGCTTCGCCATTCCTACCACCTTCGGCACGATCGCAACCCGAGCCCATTCAACACCAAACGCCTCTGTGAGCTTCCTGAGATTGACGGTAGCTGCTTCCCTGATGCTATAGACGGTATCTCCAAGCCACGACATGCACAAGGTACCCAGCTGCTCGTCAAAGAACTGCTTCCCAAGCTGAGTTGCAAGGAGCGGCATATACTCGATAATAGCCTGTCGCACGCGCCATGATTTGTCCTCCGCAAGCTCAACCACAGCAGGAAGCAGGCTTTCAGATAGGAGTTCAATCCCGATCACTGAGACGAATGATGATCAGGAGCCAGGCACATCAGCATGCGAGACGAACTCTACCTTTGTTGACTTGATCTAGTTTGCTGATGATGTTCAAACGGACCTCCGGGAACTCGTCCTTGAGGAGGTGGAGGAAAAGCGGAAGAAGGTGTTCGATGGTGGGCTGCTTCCCGAGCAGCGGTGCGAGGCCACTAATTTGGGTGGCAAGAGCCGCCCGGACGTGTTGTGATGTATCCTGACACAAGTCCCTGACACATGGGACGATCCGGAGGAGGATCACCTCCTTCTCAAGCAGTTTCGAGAATCCTTGACTCCCGTTAATGTCTCGGTGGCGGGCGATTACGAATCACGCACCGGGAATCTGACCCGAGGCGGCAGTCCGGACCTCGGCCTCGTTATCCTTCAAAAGCTGAACGTAGTGTCCAATCAACTCTTCGCGGACAAGGTCCTGTCCGACGGCCTCTGCCAACTGATGAAAAAAGGTGAGGAGCCGATCGGGGCCAAAGAGCCAAAGAACCCACCTCGTTAAAGTGAGTGGCGGCCATGTATCTGACTCGCCAACTCTTGTCTGACACCGTCTGTCTGATCTGTTTCAACAACTGTTCCTTGACCTCGGCTGGTGTCAGTTGTTGAGCGATCGCGATAAGATCTTCCACCGTTAGAAGTCGGACAGAGTCCTGGTCGTCCGACTGGAGTCTCCTGTACACCGCCAGACCGTCAGAAAGGACGTGCTGTTTGCCCAATTTCTTCACGAAATCCTAGGGGTGCGTGTCCCGTATCAGTGACGCCGGGGAGGGACAACACATCGTCATCACTCACTCCGAGCCACTTGGCAGCTGCTCTACGAACCATCGGGGTATCATCAGAACCCAACGTCGCGAATGCCTTCCTCATCTCGTCCTGGACTGCCGGGTCAACTTTATCATAAACGGGCGTGTAGAGCGCGCAAGCTGATGTTCTGGATGTGAACCATTCTCCCCGAGAGAGTCGTTGTACAAGTGGGATGTAATATTGCTCGATCTGAGATTTCGAGAGGACGGCAGCAACCTTCGTTATTGACTCTGTAGCCTGATAGTTGGGTCGGAAACCGTTAGAAAAACGTAAAATGGCGAATTCTGGACGCGCACCTTGTCCCTTACGACGGTCTCTTCGACGGCAGATAGATTCTCCAATGGTCCCAACAGTAGATGAGCGTACTCTTTCCCGCCGATGTACTCTTCAAAGTCTCTACCCAACTCTTCCGCCAACGCCAGTAAAACTTCATCTTCGTCGTCAACAGACTCTTGTAAGAACACGATCAGTTCTCCTCTAGCGCGGTCGGGGCCGAGGGCGAGGGCGATCGTTGATATGCGGTGGATGGCATTCAGCCGTAGTTGAACATCCTCCGAACGGAGCTCATCCATAAGGATGGCAATGGGTGCAATCTGGTGGATCATAAACCTATCGGTTGGAGAACAAGAGAGATCGTGAGACTCACATCCTCTACTGAGAAACTCATGGTGGCAAAGCAATAGAGAGCTGACGGATGGTGAATAGTCGAGTATGGTGGATAGCTGAACACCCACGTTGGAGTTATCGTCCGCGATGCAGACAATCGGTTATGTGAGGGATATTCAACGGTCAGCGGTGCGGTCTCTGAGGTAGTCGTGGTAAGAGGGATAATTGAAACTCGGTCCCTTTGCCGAACTTTCCTTATCCAGGTTGTAACGTTCACTTCAATCGAGATAACAAAGTAACAAAATGCATTCTAATCGACAACAAACCACGATACACTACAACAAGAAAAAGGCCAGGCACACTACCGGAGACTGGAAATCAATCGGTTAGTCAAGCGCGACGGTCGAAAAGGGGGCGAAATACCTGTTGACGTTGATCCGAGCAGGGAGGGAGGGAGATCCTCTTCGCGAAGAAGAGAAGAAGGAAAAAATTAGGCGGTTGGAGTCGGCTCTCAAAAAGAACCAGACGTCGCCACGGGGTGACCTCCACGAAGGAAGCGAAGGAAAAAATTGGGTGGATTGGCGGTGCAATCCGAAGAGACGGGGACCACGTCACTCCGTCGAGGTTTGTTATAATGCCGTGTTTTGGCAGCACAAAAGTCACTTGGGACCTCGAATACAGTGATTCGGTGCATAATAATCAGCGCGGTGCAATGACCGGTGGCACAAAATTGGCAGTGTCTTTTGTCAAATGCTTGTCATGTTTGGGATTTTGAGCGGTGTCTTATGGCGTAGTCTTTTACTCGTATTGTCTTTAGTCAATTCGTAGGTGGACCCCAAACCTTACCGTGGTGCGCCAGGAGCGCACAGGGACTCGAAAAGGCGAACCCCCGAGAGAGCTCGCCCCTCGTCGTCACCTGAGACCCACGGCAGGGAGAGCGACCCGTTCCGTTCCGTACCCACCGCGGACCACGGCGCACGCCAGGGCATGCAGGTGGCGCGACAGGGCAAGCCTCAGTGACTCACCCCTCGACGCCACCGGGAACCGTGGAGGGTTGACAGTGGGCTCGGCTTTACGCAGCGCAATGGCTCTTCTCTGTGCAAGAGTTGGACGGGCTGATTATGGAATAACTTTGCTATGATTCCGGAACGTGTAGACTTTGAATCTCGTGACGAGAATACAGGACGCGACAAGATTGTGCAGGTGTCCGAGCTCGGTGTGAGCGTCAGCCGTAGTAAGCTGAGGTGGCCATAGGGTAGTGGCGCGGGACGACGACGATGGTCGTGGCAAGGAGATGAGGGGTGAGGGAGCGATTTACATAAGCACTGGCGATCATATACCCCTTCGTTTAGGGCAGGAATGCCCCCACATTGTCACAGGTCGCCATGCCCGTCCAGCAGCTTACCGACCGTGTCATCCTCAAGCATCCAAAGGTACTTAACATCGCCTCGCCTTGTGGCCTACATGCGGTCTAAAACTGGTCACAGGGTGCTGTCGTCGAGACCCTCCACTACGGTGCTACAGTGATCTCCTGGAAATCCCCCGACGTTGCGGGTGGCAAACCTCTAGAACGTCTCTTTGTCTCCTCCAAGGCTTCTTTGGATGGATCCAAACCAGTCCGAGGTGGGATCCCGATCGTCTTTCCCGTATTCGGTGCCCCGGAACTCCCCCAGTTCTCAAATCTGAAGCAGCATGGATATGCTCGCAGCAGCACCTGGAGCTTCACCTCCGTGTTGGTTGATGATGATTCGAGCGTCTCTGTCAAGCTCAGTGAGTGTATCTCCCCCGTCCGCATTCAGGTTTCTGATATACTCCCAGCTCTCAATCCCACCCCAGAGGTCAAGGCGGTCTTTGGCATCCCCGTCTTCCTTGAGTACGTCGTGACCCTCGCAGAACGTGAACTTGGGACGGATCTACACGTCACCAATCGCTCCGACACAGATGCGCTGCAGTTCCAGGCTCTCTTCCACAATTACATCCGGGCTCCAGCGAATGGTGTCAAGATCTCACCGCTCACAGGCAAGAAGTACTTCGATAAGACCGAGGCCACTGCAGAAGCGAGGGTCACACCCAAACTTGAACAGAGAGCAGGCGTTGACGTCCAGAAGTTTACCGATTCCGTTTACGAGGATGGCGGTCAGGCGTATGATGTTACTTGGCCCCATGGTGGTATCCAAATCAGGACGGAAGGTTTGAAGGACGTTGTCGTCTGGAACCCACAAGAGACTGCCGGCAAGGCGATTGGAGACATGGAGGATGGTGGATGGTACGTTCGGTCGGCTGGATTGCAAGGCGACCAACTCACTCCTCGCTAGGGAGAAATACGTTTGCGTCGAACCAGGCCACGTCCGAGGCTACATTACCCTTCCCATTGGTGGATCTTGGGCCGGCCGACAGATTCTAAGATATGGATGGTGACTAGACAGTCGTCTGTAAGGATAAACGGAAAGAAGGATCTATCAGGCCTTGTGTCTCACTGTATTGTACCTGTGATCGAGTCGCAATCCCACCTGCCCCATACGACCATGCCCTCCAAATAGCACTCTCTCTACAACTTGCCCTGTTTGTCATGACTTCAAGCTTACCGGTGCTCCGCGTCCGAGTCAATCACATAGACCATATCCTCGTCGAGCCGGGGCCTCTGGACAACTCAAGTCAATATCTCGTCCCCATTGTCCGAGTTTATGGCATATCCTCTATCGGGAAGAAAACCTGTGTACATATCCATCAAGTTTATCCTTATTTCTACGTCGAATATACCGGCAAAGTCGATCCTGAAAGTGGTATGTTCTCTCTGTCGATCTCAGCGTCGATGCTGGAAACCAAAACGCGGTTTTATGTTTGCAGTGGGGAGTTATATGGCCGAACTAACGCGTTCTCTCGACTGTGCCATCGCGTTATCGCACAAACGAAACCCATTGTCATCCAAATCGCGCTTTGTCAGAGCAATATTGCTCGTCAAGGGTGTCCATTTCTACGGCTTCCACTCCTCTTACGCGCCGTTCCTCAAGGTGCACATGATCGACCCCTCCTACGTAACCCGTGCCGTCACGCTTTTGAAGTCCGGCGTGGTGATGTCGAAGAAGTTCAACGTGTTTGAGAGCCACATCAACTTCTACCTCCAATTTATGTGTGACTTCAACCTCTATGGTTGTGGGTGGCTCGATCTCGGAGAGGTATGGAGACGTGGGGAAAGCTATTCCTCTGACGAAGAATCGGAAGAGGGGGCACCTGATCATGAGAACACACAAGCTGTCCAAGCCCTCTTTAGATCATCACCGCATCCCACCCAATCGCGCATGGAACTAGAGGTGGACGCCGTGGCGTTTCACATTCTCAACAGGCACGCGCTTTACGCCAGACAAATTCACCACAAGTTGTCCATCCCCGGGCCAGAGCTTCCTGCGGATCCACTTGTTCTGAGCGTCAGGGAGCTTTGGGAAGACGAACGGAGACGCCGCACTGCCAAGGATTTGGACCCCTCTCCAGAGCTGCCTGTGGACCCTAGCGAAAACTCGCGTAGGCCGGGGGGTGATTGGATTGCAGAGGCCCGATGGTGGGACGAGATCAAACGACGCATTGAAGCTGAAAGGGGCCAAGAGGAACCACACCAAGACAAGGGCTGGGAGAAGTGGGTCCCCACTACGTTCGAAAGTCTGGATGGGCTATGGGAAGACGGATACCGTGCGTGGAAACCAGAGCTCACAGATGATGAGCCTTTGGATGGACCAGCACCAACATTCAATGACCGGTCTTTCAACCCATATTTTTCCTCTCCGATCGACGGGCAGCATGTTGGGGAACCTTCGCAAATGTTGCAGTCCAATGTCGACGAGACGTTGCTCTCGAGCCAACAAATCAATCAACTCTTTGACGAAGAAAGTGGACGGGTTGACTTCCAGAACCAGGATCTCGGTTTTGACGAGAACCTTGAGTACGAGGATGATATGGTGGACGCCACTGGGAACGAGTCCACACCAGGTCCAACTCCTCCCGCCATCCCTTCTACAATTCTGCAGAAGATGACCCAGGGCCCTGAAGGGTAAGTTGGTGTGCAGTTTGCCATCGTTGGGTCCCGTCATCCCCCTTTCTCAGGTCCACAACTCCACGAAAGCGGAAGATCACGACTGAAGATTGGGCCAATATCTCAGGGTACATCACTCACTTCCCCTGTCACTTGGTTACTGACCGAGCATTAGATACGGTAGCCCTTTGGGTCTGCCGGTAACACCACCGAAGTGAGTGATTCCACTTAGAGCTGAACGGACCTGTGAACTGGCCCCAGGTCTGGTAGCAGCACCGGGTCCCAATGGCGAACGCCGGTCCGCCGAACACCAGGATCGGGAAAGTTCCCAAGGACCCCTCCAAAGTTCACAATCTCTGAGGAAGATAGGAAATCCTTGGATGCTGTCAAGACAGTCTTGGGGTAAGCCCCCCGCCCTTGTGTTTCCAATGTATAACCAGCTAACCTTTGAGAAGCTCCACGTCGGCCGCAGCAGAAGCAACCCAAGCTCCATACCAAGGGCCGACCGTGGACCGCGAAGAAAATCCCTTCTACGTTCCTACCTCCACAGTGGTCGAAAATGATCAACTTCGATCAGTGAAGAAGCGGAAAACGGATAGACCATTGAACGTGACGTTCGCTCCGTTGCCTCCGTCTTCCCCTCGCCGCGTTCGCTTCGCTGAGGTCACTCAGATCAAACGAGATACCAACAATATCCGCTCCAGGTCCACCTATTATACGAGCACCCCGGCGAATCACAAGCAATATGAATACGCACGAAAACCGCCATCGGTGCAGGGACTAGTGGCAGCCACGGACGACCACGGAATTCCAAACAAGGTCTACCAAGAAGTGTACTATTCGAAGGAGATTGATGCCCCCGACCAAGCGAAGGAATATGCGGGGATTTTGTTTCGTATTCGCGGTGGAACAGGTTTATCTGCACTGGATGATTGGGACGGAGAAGACAAGACCCCGATACCTGGGCTTCGACGAAAGAAAGGCCCGCTGGGGCTGCCAAGGATCATTGGAATAGATGGGTGGGAGTACAATCGATGCCCTCCATCTCGTAGGGGGATCCGATGCTGGTTGACTGAGAATCCGATTCCAACAGAATCGGCCAGAAAGACTTTGTGGGCATCCCAGGTAAAACTGTCAATTTTGTATCGCTGTTGCACTGCTCACGATAATTCAGATAGAAGGACCTACCCAAGCCTGGTCAAGCAGTGGGCTGGGGCAGACCCCAGGCAAAAAGGCAAAAAAGTCCACGCGGGAGCAGCAATTCATGTCTATACTATCACTAGAGGTTTTTGGTACGTTGGGTTCCGCCGCAAACCCCAGGTATTTTCACTGACCGGATTCCGCTCCAAGTCGCCACTCGGGACGGCCGGTTCCCAGATCCAAATGTAGACGAAATCGCTGCCGTCTTCTACGCCTATCAAGAATCAAACGACCACGACAATACCGGAGATGTTTATCAATCCGGGATCGTTGCTGTACACAACGAACGCACAGACCCTAAGCGATTACGGGATCATGCAATCGAAACTGTCGACACCGAACTGGAACTGTTGAATAGGGTAACCGACATTATCGTGGAATTCGACCCAGATATCCTTGCTGGGTGGGAGATCCAGACCACTTCGTGGGGTTACTGTGATGCGCGCGGGAAGACGTATGGTATGTCTGCCGTCTCAGATCGTCTCAGGGTGCTCACGACATCTTAAGGTTACGATTTCCCCGAGCTTATCTCTCGGGCACCAGGAAAACGGCAAAGTTCGGCGAACGTTGACAATTGGGGCGTAACTCATACGTCCACATTCAAGGTGATTGGTCGATACGTTCTCAACGTATGGCGTGTTATGCGATCGGAGCACTCCCCAGAGATATATACGTTTGAGAATACGGTTTTCCATATCCTACGTAAACGGTGTGTTTTGCAGCTGGAAGGCTGGACCGCTGCGGACTGACTTGGCGCCACAGAGTACCTCGATATTCACATCGGATCTTAACAAGGTGGTACCGGCAAGGCGATCCAGTTCACACTTCTCGCATGATGAAGTACATGTTAGACAGGACTGTCATGGTGCTCAGGCTATTGGATGCCTCTGAGACTGTTACAAAGACCGCGTATGTCCGTTCTTCTCATGCCTCTGTCAGTACTGATAAAGGGAAATAGGGAGTTTGCTCGCGTTTTTGGAGTGGACTGGTTCTCTGTCATAAGCAGAGGTTCTCAGTTCAAGGTCGAGTCGTTCATGTTTCGCATCGCGAAGCCCGAGAGTCTGGTTTTGCTTTCTCCAAGCAAGGACGACGTGCGTCTCCCCTACTCCCCTCACATCCAGAGTTATGTAACCAGGTTCGTCCTTCAGGTTGGAAGACAGAACGCCGCAGAGTGCATGCCGTTGATCATGGAACCGAAGTCCGATTTCTACAACAGTCCATTACTCGTCCTGGATTTTCAATCCTTATACCCGTCAATCATGATCGCCTACAACTACTGTTACTCGACTTGTCTAGGTCGAGCGGTGGATTTTAAGGGACAGAATAAGCTAGGAGTCACAGATTTGGCTCGGGTCCCCGGACTCCTGGGTACCATGGAAAATCACATCAATGGTACGTGCATGAGATATTTCACCGATATATGCTGCTGACATATATCTGTAGTTGCGCCGAATGGGATGATCTACACAAAACCCCACGTCCGAAGGGGGCTCCTTGGACGGATGCTGAAAGAGTTACTGGACACTAGGATAATGGTGAAGCATGCCATGAAGGGCGTCAAGTCTGACAAGGTACGTTACTATTTCCCGAGTCGTGGCTATTATGTCGAACAAGTGTTGTAGGCTTTGAGGCGTGTGTTGGATGCCCGTCAACTGAGTTTGAAGTACATCTGCAACGTCACATATGGCTACACCAGTGCAACGTTCTCGGGGAGGATGCCCGTAGTCGAGATCGCAGACAGCATTGTGCAGAGTGGCCGCGAGACGCTGGAAAAGGTGAGCCAAGACCAGTACTGTATCCCGTTTTACCATACAACAGTCCTTAGGCGGTCGGAGTCATCGAAACCACGCAGAAGTGGGGCGCAAAGGTCGTCTATGGAGACACGGACTCTTTGTTTGTCTATTTGCCTGGGAAAACCAAGGATCAAGCATTTCGTATCGGATATGACATCGCTGATACGATTACAGTCATGAACCCTTCTCCCATCAAGCTGAGGTTCGAAAAGGTATGTCTCGTGTAGCTCGGGGTAGCCTCGAGGGCCAACGGACAACAGGTCTATCTCCCATGTGTGCTTCTGGCGAAGAAGCGTTATGTGGGATTCAAATATGAAACCCCGGACGAAACTGAGCCAGAATTTGATGCCAAAGGCATCGAAACCGTCAGGCGAGATGGTGTGCTTGCGCAAAGGAAGATGACGGAAATCTGCATAAAGTGCGTAGTTGCATGATGACCAAATAAGCGTCGCTACTCACCGACATACTAGAATCCTGTTCAGGACCCAAGACCTCAGTAAAGTCAAGCAGTACTGTTATTCTTCCTGGGAGAAGATACTGGACAATCGAGCTTCGATCCAAGATTTCATTTTTGCCAAGGAAGTTCGACTGGGAACCTACAGTGACAGGGGGGCCCCACCCCCGGGTGCGATGGTCGCTGCGAGACGACGGGCAGTCGATCCGAACGACGAGCCTCAGTATGGTGATAGGATCCCATACGTGATCACGGTGGGGGAGCCCAATACCAGACTTGCAGACAGAGCGGTCCCTCCTGAGGATATGTTTCAAAAGTCCGTCAAACGTCCCGGTTATAAGATGGGCACTGATGTTCACTGTTTAGTCGTAGGCAAATCGACGGGGTTTATTATGTCACCCACGTGCTGATTCCACCTCTTGAACGAGTGTTCAACCTTGTCGGGGCAGACGTTCGCGGCTGGTACGACGAAATGCCAAAGTCACTCAGGATCGAGCAAGAGGACACGGTCAACCTGTCGCCGAGGAAACAGAAGGAAATCATGGACGACGAAGGGTCGAAGATAGTGGATCACTTTCGCAATTGCCGCTGTTTGGTTTGTGATTCGACATCGACTGAAGGTGAGATCTCAACAGGCTTGGGATTTGGTGTTACTGAAAATACTTTGACCGCGAAGAGTTGTGCCCGCGCTGCCTCTGGGACCCATACAAGGCTATCTTATCTTTGTCGAACCGGGTGAAAAAGTTGGAGCGGCGGCTGGTAGACACACATCGAGTCTGTTCATCCTGCACAGGAGCTGCTACGTCAGAGCAGATCGAATGTATGTCAACAGACTGTTCTTGGCTCTATTCCAGGAAAAAAGCCGAAGACAAGGTGGACCAAGTTGCGCGATTGCAGGAGTTGATAGAAGAGTTGGAGCTGAATGCCAGCCTCGAGGAGTTATCCACTCCTTTACTGTCACCAGAACCTGAGGAAGATCACACGCGGGGGAACAGCACGGAAACGACGTTTTGGCCGGAAGAATGACTCCGAACCCTTGGGGTACGATGGGTTCCACCTATGGTGCGCGGTTTCAAGAGGGCCGTTTGCCAATGATGCTTAATTTCACTTAGGACACGGCGCAGAATTTTGAACGCGAGAAGGGGGTTATGCGTGGCATATAATTTACACACTAGAACGTAGGAATGACGAAAAGCGGGTGGACCATGTTTTTGTATTATAGTTCCACGAGGACAAAAGTGGGGCGTGCAATTTTCTTTTCTACACATTAAACTTTCATACAGAATGATACGACCCAGACTGTGGTTGGGGTTGGGTGGGTGCGGGAGCGGGGGCGGGAGCGGGAGGGCGAGAAACATTCTGAGGTGGTGCTGGTTCATCGACGTTTTGGTATCCGCCAGCTGATGAGGTAAAGCCTCCAGGCATGCTCCAGACTACAAGAGTGCACGTTAGATTGTGTGCAGCGCTTCAACGGGCGTCATACCTGTGGCTCCACCTAGGTCGCGACCTCCGATGTTGAGGCCACCAAAGGAACCGCCCGCTTGACGCAAGCTGTTGGCGAATGCCAACCAAGTCGGCACCTATGAGATAAAGTCGATATGGTTTGGTGACGACCATGCGCACGAGCCTGTACCTTGGAAATGAGAAGAATGATGGTGATTATTCTAGTGAAGGCCCCTTGCTCATTCTTTGCAAGCCATATGATGTCCAACACGATAGATCCACCAAGCAACGCGATGAACTCAAGCCAATTTCAACCTCTTGTGGCCTCCACGATAGGAGAAGCCGCTCACCGATCGCAACGACTGAGGAGCATCAGGAAGCTCCTGCACCAAGGTTCCAAACAGAAAGATAGGCAGGTTGTATACAGGAGAGCTGAAGGGTGCGATCACAGCCGACAGAGCCTGGTAGAGGTTTCAGATCTCGTCGAGGACATATCGCGGTACGTACAGTGCCAAAGAAAACGAGCTTCGAGGGGTCCAGCGTTTGGATAAAGTCGGCCATCGTAAAGTCCGCGTTCTAAGAGATGCAGGATCTGTACAAGTCCCAGTGGGCGGGAGCTGCGATCAGAGGAACGCCGTCCAAATCTGGCCGTTTGTTTGGTTCGGAGGCTTTTGCAAAACATCCACCCTCTCGATCAAAGATGACCACAAGTCTCAACAAATACGACACGGGTTTTCCTGCAGACGCGGTTGAGTTTTGCCCTCATCCGCTCGCCCGAGATATTCTCGTTTGCGGAACATATAAACTTTTGGAGGAACGCGACCGCGCTGGTAAACAGCAACGCATTGGTCGATGCTCGTTCTTCGGCGTTTCCAGTGATGGGAATCTGTGCGATTCACATGCAGAAATAGCCGGAACAAACCCTGACGTAGCCAATAGGAATGTTCTCCAAGAGATATCACTGCCAGCTATTCCAGATCTCAAATGGTAGGGCTTCCTTCGAGCGAGGATTGTGCTGATGGAAGTCAGGTGTCACACGTCTTCCACCGTAGACCCAATCCTTGCGGTGGCCGATTCAGAAGGGGGGATCAACCTCGTTCGTTGGTCGACCTCCGAGGTAAATTTGTTGCGTCCATGTGGGGGACGCTTTTCTAACCCCTCGAAGCGTCAAGCGTCACAGTTTCAGAAGATTGCATGTGGTTCGACGGAAACCCTTTGCCTATCTCTGGACTGGGATAGCCGCCGCTTTTCCGTTGGGTACGCCGCAAGTTTTTCCAATGTGAGACCCTTTTGGTCACTTAGGGATGCAGCTCCTTAGGGTCTTTAGTCACGTCACAATCCGATGGCTCTCTTTCACTTCTCCGACCGCGGGACGGAATCATGGCCGTTGCAGAGAACTGGCACGCTCACGATTACGAACCGTGGATAGCCGCATGGAACTACTGGGACACGAACGTACTTTTCTCTGGTATCATGTCTATCCATTATCTCCGGGGTTTTAAACTGACGACACCGTTGGCAGGTGGTGATGACCTCAAAATGAAGGGATGGGACGTTCGACAGGGTTTTAATTGTCCAATATTCGAAAATCAACGGTGAGCTTCATAGAAACATTTTCGAACACATTTCCCCGTTCTCACTCGCATAGTTTCGAATCTGGAGTCACCACGATCCAGACTCACCCCCATGTCGAACATCTCATAGCTGTCGGGAGGTGATTCAACAGCCTCATCTGAGTGAGACTCCTTTGCTGATTATCGCTCAGTTATGACGAAAAAGTTCGCCTCTTTGATACACGCAAACCCCTTCGACCGCTCCAGGAGGCACATGTTGGAGGTGGTGTCTGGCGTGTAAAATGGCACCCGTCCGAGGACCGCAGGAACAACCTTCTCGTGGCATGTATGCATGACGGCTTCAAGGTCATCCGCTTCGAACCTGGGCTTCCAGACGTCACAAAGGATGGCTTCGAAGTTCTTCACAGGTTCGATGAACATGAGTCGCTGGCTTATGGAGCAGACTGGTCATTCTTTTCTGGAGAAGATACTTCTATGGTCGCCAGCTGCTCATTTTACGACCACGCACTACACATATGGAGGGGATAATAGATGCGAGTCATACTGGGGGTATTACGATTGCTTCTTTGCCAAAGAGCTCGGTCCTTTGAGGACATAATTTACAGCCCACTTTGACAAACCTCTGAGCGCCTCCGGTTTGTGGATCGCAGAAGTGAGCAGGGTCGACAACGAAACTGCGAAGACGATTCTAAAAGGTAATTTCCTTGAGTAAACCGTGAAATAAAGAACGATGTATCGGTTTCACCTTTCGGCGAATTGAACACTCCTCCGTCCACTCTTCAACCAAGTATCCGAGAAGACAGTCCTGATCGCCCGTGGCAAGACATACAACGCTATCTCCCCCCTCCTCCTTGGATTCTCGATCCAGATACTCGATCCGCAGGCAAGCGAGGCTACAAAGACGCAACCATACGGTCCATCAAAGTAATCATGGGAGATCCAGGGGAATAGGCGAGCGAGGAGGAAAGTTCTCGTTGAGCATACACCCAACCACATCAACTGAACGAAAGCGGACAGGAATGTCGCGCTACGCATCACTCCCAGGAGTGTTGGTATCAGCCTCTCAAGGGAAATCAGGTCCCTTGGTCGTTTGACCATGACTGGAAGGAGGTGTGCCTGGATGGGTTGATTTTCGATGAGTTCCTGACAAGGAACAAGTGGCAAAACAGTACCGGAAGGTATATCAGGAGTGCGGAAAGCCATGCTTTCTGCCCCCGGATGCTGAGATTATTCCTACAGCTGTTCCCCGCTCCGTTACCTCCGTGGACCAGCTCACACGGTATCCCACCGATTCCGTCTCTACCTTCTACTCCCATCTGCATCCATATTGGGGTGGCATACGTACCGTACGCGGGGACAACGCTCAAGTCTCCCCACGCAGCGGGGTATCCCAAGTCTTTGGAAAACTCCACAAGGTCTGGGGAAGTGGCAAAGCGTCTGGTATATGAAAGTGACCCATCACGGAGAGACTGCAATGCCCATATTATCCGCGGGTCAATCTCTGCTAGTCGGGATATCCTAAGGGATTGTCAAGTTACGAGACCACGGTTCTTCAAAGGTCTCACCATTTGACGTATGCTTTTGGTAACCTGTGCAAGAGAATGTCAGTCACTGCGGGGTCAATCCATAGTAAGAGGGAGGAACAAACATGTTCGGTCTGTAAAAGAAACACCAGATAATCCTAGTTCAAAGGGTAAGAGTGGGCTACCATCCGCAGAAGCCCAATCACGGACCTCGCGCTGCATACACAAAAGACCAACGAATCAAGGTTCGAGGTCCATCTATTTATCCAGTCCTTCGCGTGGACAGAATCCCTCGAAGTCGCCTCCGCCTCAGCAGGCCCAAGTGTTACTTCGCGGCCCTTCCCTTTCAACTTCTGGAGTAGTCTATCCTGTAGTCCACCATGGACGACAGAATCCAAAGCCCTCACAAAGAGAATGAGCGTGAGGTTGAGGGTGGGGGAAATACCCTTGTGCTTTGGAATATCGTCGATGGGAAGGGTCAAGGGGAGCTCGTGAACACCTGACGGTCGACCGGGGGCTGTCTTCCATTGGAGGAGTATGATCGCCACGGTCGAAGCGAGAGCGTTGGATAGGAATGTCTGTTGAACGTCGGATAGTGATGTCCAGTAGAGCCTCAGTCTGGATTTGACGTTCTTAAACGAGGATTTCGAGCCTCCTCCAGCAGCATTGAAGTTGGCACCTCCGTCCTGGGGGGAACGCACGGCGGGTTTTTCCAGATTCCCGGATGCGATTCGCAAGAACGAACCACCAGCCACTGCGGTCGTAATCGCAAACGCGAACCCAAATGGACCAAGCTCCCGCCTCAACAACCTCCCGAGTCCAGCCGCAACATTCCACATCTTCACACGATCAACACCCTTCCCCGTCTTCGCAAGGAAAGCAACCTTTGTGACGAAGGGGAGTAATGCCGGTCCAAGCGAAAGCAAAAGAGCTAATCCATATGTCCGGGAACTGATCTTTGCCGGATGGTCCGCTGGAAGTGCAATGTATCCGCCTATATGTTCTTGGATGACCGAGGGGAGCACGTGTAACGCAGCCGGCAGTCTGGGGTGGGTAGGCATCGGCCTCAACACGAAGGGAGGTTCGCTAATGGGTGCAAACCGAGAAAGAGAGAGGGATTGGACACCCGCGCATGCAAAACCGGGACTGCGAATATTCAATCATCGCGTGCGTTGCGAGACACGTGAAAAGCACCCACCGTGCTCGGTGATCACGTCGGATACTGTTGTCGGCCTGCTCAAACACCGGGAAACGTGATGGCTTTGGGTTCGGACGAAATGAAGAATTGATTTTCGGTTATTAAATCAGAGACTACATTATCAGGATATACATTTTGGAGATGAGTGAGGCTGAACACAAAAACCTTTAGAGGGAAGATAACTTGAGACGGATGAGAGTGAGTGGGGTCAGCAGCAAGCAAGGAATGAAAAAGAAAGCATTGTACAAGACGAAGAGCGATGATAGCGATGAGACAACGAAAGGCACGTAACTGCACTGGGGATGTGGGGATGGTCGGAACGAGTGACGTCTCTAGCGGCAGAGAAATTTGTCCCAGAGTTTTACAAAAAAGTTACTGAGGGTAAAAGGGGCGCGATCTCCCACGGAGGTTGGGGTGAAATCTTGTGTGGGCACTGGGTGTAGCCAATTGGGAACACCGACGGAGATCAGTCCGAGGCAGAAGCAACGACTATACCCCATCGAATGGAGAACGTCCCCTTCTCTACCGTAAAAGTCTTCGTCTACACAATCGACGGCTGTGCAGTCTGAGTAAACAGACTAGTGGGGGTCAATGGTGATCTGGGTACTTCTTGATAGACGCGTACCTCCGTCGGACGGGGAGGCAACGGCAAATGTTCCCTATCGTTTTTGAACACGGGGAGGTTGTAGAAACCTGTGGGGTACTAGCAGAATGGTTGATGTCGCCCCAAGAGGTCCTTGTGGAGAGATTCGAACGTACTGGAAGGAAAAGATCATCTCTTGACGACTCGAACGCCGGTCGAGAGGGATAAAACAAGAACACGTCGTTGTCTTTATCATACTCGTAATCCTGTTCGGGGGAGCAACGAGGGACGGGGGCGGTGGTGAGATTTCGGGTCATCAGAAGAAAAGAGAGGAAGTGAGAGGTTGAGAAAAACGAAAGCTTGGTTCCCCGTCGTCTTTAAAAGGTCGACGGAGCACCCAAGCGACTGTGTGGAGGACGGACCCTATCACAGCTGAGGCGCCGAATCGGAAGGCCAACTTCTAAATTCGTGAAGCAGGTTGACTCGGGTTATAGAGCGCGTCAACCCATCTCGCGTCTGTTGTGATGGTACCAGCCGGGGTCAATCACAAAACCTATGGGGGGGGCCAACTTTCCGGGGATCTGGTGGAGACAAACGCTCCTGAAGATGACCACCCCGTCAGCAAAACCTTTTACCCTCTCGCTGCCAAGGAGGTGGCTGTCCTATTGGGGACGGGAGGCCATAAACGACGAGTGAGCCAGCTCCAGTGCAGAAACGGAGTTTTCGACCCGCATGCCCGCCACCCCGCTCCAACGGAACAAATATAATTTATTCCCGCGACCTCGCAACCATTGCGTCTCGGTATGTCCCCCATTTCCATCCGGACAGCTTACAAACGTAAGGCCCAGAACCACGAACGGCGACTGCACACCGTGCGGGAGGGACGTGACAAACAGTCACGCGTGACACGTGAGTGATCGTTAGTGGAAGGCTGACTCGCATCCCCACCTGATCGTGATGATCCAGTGGGGACGTGCTGAAGAATGTAAACACATTTCGTCCAGAGCCATTATGTGCAAACAACTCCCTCGAGCTCGGCAACGAGTGATCCTCAGCGTGCCCCCAATCCGACAGCATATGCAAGACTGACATCAAGAACGAAGACTCGAGCAATGCGTGAGGTAAAGTTAGCCAGATTCTCAACAACGACAGGGCAGAACGCAAAGCAACAAGTGGTCACAGAAGGTGTTGCAGAAGGCTCCGGTTCAACTGTCCCTGGCAGAGAGATCCTATAGTGGTTCAAAGTCCCGTTGCCCATCCAAGATGGAGTGGGACGCCACCCTTCCCGAGTGAAAAGTGTTTCTCCAGGAAGGTGGCCTACGTACGAAAGGCCTTGCAGAGGTGAGGTCTCAGTATCTCCGAAGCAAGATATTCTACAAGAGAACAACCGCGCACCTCGTCGCTACACCTCCTGGAACCGGCCATCTGGATCTTCTGTCCTGTCCTGTCCTCTCCTCTGAGTGCGACGGTGTGATATCCTGGTCCGTATCAAGAGCCGTGTCACGGTAGTCATCTGGTAGCGTCCATCTGTTCCCCCAAAGTATCGTCGACTTTTCTGGCTGGTTGCGAAATCCCTTGCGACCCAAATTTCCCCGACCCAAGTATCCCGCTGTACGGGGGCAGAGGTAAGATGAGGGTGTGTCAGTGCGTCCGTGAGATGCGGTCGACGGACGAGAACAAGAAGAAACGAGCCGTGGAAACAGACAAATTGCGCGGCAAGCGAGGAGGCCACCCACCCAAACTGTTTCGCCTGACTGCGGCTCCTCAAAAATATACTGCAAACTCCCTGCCCGAAGATACGAAGATTACGACCCGTGGTATCCAGCAGACAATGTCCAGTGTGCAGCAAAAATTTTCTGAATTTTTTTGTGTGCGTGACCTTGTTGTTCGCGTTGGCGCAACCGATCCTGGCCCAGTTGCGTGGCTTCGCCTCGTCTTCTTCGCCCGCATGCCTTCCCACCATCTCTGCCGACGTGCCCGTCCGCTCATATGAGCCCTGAAGACCGTTTGTAAAATTTCGACCAGGACCACCCTCTCCCGCCCAAAGTTCGCCTGAAGGTCCTCAAGTCAGCGCAACACTTCAAGATCCAGGTGGATCAAGCTCTCCTCAAGTCCACGACCTTGGGAGAATATCAGAGGAGGCTCTGGAGGCGTCATTAGGGCACTCTAAAGGAACCTAGGTTTTATTGGTATCGGTCCCTGTGTCCTGTGTTCCCCGCACATCCATCCCTCCTCGACCACCTTGACTCCCGACGGTCACCCAGACTCAACGACGTTTTTCTAACTTATTTTTACACCTGAAAGGTTCATCCGCGACTCGACTTCCCCTACGTACCCCTCTCAGCCTATCAAGGTCTCTGACAAGGGGGAAGTCCCATCATCCGCAACACCACCGCCCCTAGCAAAAGGTCATGGACCCCTTCTACATTCACCCAGCCCCGGACTGCAACTTCCAGCACCAGGAAACCTGACCAGGAAGTGGCGACTCATGCAACAGTTCCTCTCGTCATGTTGGAAGTTTCTGACTCAATCCCTACCCTCCCCCACCTTTGAGACAGTCGATGGAGTCTCCCAACCTGACCACGGACACGCAGCCAATTTACGAACGACCCAGAAAGCATCGCCCACTCCAGTTTTACACCGTACTTTTCGTCCGGACTCGACTAACGACGGTTTTTCTTTCATCGATCAGACTACTGGACCGGGCGCCCGGACAACCGAACTCCATCACCTGTGACTTCCGCTCATCAAGAACTTCCAGACCACCCAGTGCAACGTCAATCAGCGGACCATGTAACTTGGCCCACTTATCTGGAAAGGCATCTTTCTTGCTCTCGTCCGGTCCGGAACAAACGTGTTTCCTCAGAGTATGTACGTCACGAAGCACGTCCAGCCGTCCCCGAGTGACAAAGGTTTTCTAGCTTGACACCCAGTCCAGGTCAACCACATCAGGCTCAACGCCTCTACATCACGTATTTACCAATTCGGCCCGTCCCCCTGAAAATTAAACGCTGGACGCCAACAAAGCAACCTGGCCTCGCCACCCACATTGGAGTCGAGACGTAACCGCTTCCATCCACTCCATTTTTTACTTCACCCCACACAACGCACCCCGGTGTTGAGAGGAATGGTGGTAATGTTGATTTGGCGACAATTCCATTCGATCAGCGCCTATGTGGTGCCGTAAGCTATTGAATTGTCGGGCGCAGAGCCAGGCGCGACTGTTGAATGAGCGGCGGGCTCTCACGGAAAAACATACGGGATGCTTGGGAGGGGTTCATGTTGTCTGAACGCCACGCTTCACCTACTTACCACGGTTATGTATCGTTTCGACCGGGGCGGTCTATACATCGGTGCAGGAATACATTTGGCCTGTGTGGGTGAAGGGTACGATGTTTCGAAATTTGAAGTGAAATTATGAGCCGGTGGAAGGGTTGCAACGTTGAATCATGATCATGATTGTGTTTATGTTCTGATCCTTGAAGCGGAAACTCCTCGGTCCAAATCCTCAATTGTAAGGCGTTTATCGGTAGAACAGGAAGGGGGATAGGAACATAAACTTGAAGATAATAAGGCACCGACCAAGGGATAAACGCTTCGAGACAAAGAGATGTAGGAAAACCGAACGAGGCAGTGGAAAATATGATATGGGATGCCGAAGATGATGCTTGTAACCGATTATCCAGAGAAGTGGCCAAAGAGAAACCATATAGCACCCACGAGAGCCAAGAGCGAAAAAAAGAGTCAGTGACATGAAGAAGGAAGTCAGAGGTCAGCGATTTAGGGTGAACCACCCGTATCTTCAACCGGTTCTTTCCGCTTCCCCTCTCTGACGGGCATCGAGACAGATGAGGCCAATGCGCCAGGGTTCAAAAACGTGTAACTCCAGAACTCTGATTGATACGAGCTGAGGAACTTCTCTGCGTCCACGCCCAAGTCGTCTTGAAATTTGCGAAGTACGCTGATGAACTGAGCTCGGGAATCGGGGTACACGAAGGTCTGCAGGATTTCGTCCATCTGCGAAAGGCCCGGGGTTAGGGAAGGACGGGTTACTTCAAAGGGAAACACTTACGTGCTCGCGGATCGCAGTGATGATCCACTCCCTTGGCGGAGTGGTACCTACATCAACAGCCTTCGGAGCCTTGGCGGGTACTTGGGAAGGCAACAGCCCTTCGTCCTCCGACCATTGTTTCTTACTGATATTTGCGCCGTGAACGTTCTCCACATCTTCGCTCTCGACAACGCCAACCAGACCCAACCACAATTTCCACACCTCCAGCTTCTTTCCGTCTCTTGTCAGACTTCGGAGGTAATCATGGCACCTCTCCCAATCATCCACACCATCGCCCTGCCAGATGAAACCAGGAGCGATAGAGCTAGTGGTTGAGTGGGGAGACAAGAGGGATGGAGATTGTATCCCACTTCTCCACGAATACCGCGAGCGCCCTTCGTTACTCGGGACTGGACTCTGGCTCTGGCTGGCCGGAGTTCCGATGCTCGGGCTAGGGGAAGTACCCGATGATATGTGTCCTTTTGCACTGGGATGTATGTGTTGTTTGGCAGGGCGCATCATTAACCTAATCCATCGGCGCCTGCGTACCCAGGCGGCGTTGGTTGCGCTCCATTTTTGTTTCCGGAAAAACCAATTATATTCGAAGCCATCGTATTGGACTTGGCCGTCGCCTCGCATATCGATCATCCAACTCTTACTGACCCATTTCCAGTCTCCATTCGGAAGTGGGTAGGAGGAGAGCGTAATGGTTGGTTTGTGGGATCTTGCTAGGTGGAAATTTCCGTGCGACGATCCGGAGGTGTCAGGAAGAGTGAAGGAAGGAGGGTCCCAGGGCAGGAGGGAAAGGTGAGAATAGTAGGGAATCGAAAATACGGTTATCCTAGAAGATCGGCAGGAGCAGATAAGTATGACGTGATGCTGGGTGGGAGAAAGAAGCGCGGGGGTTCTCAAGCAACTCACCCACGTTGATTCTCATAAACCACAGCCCAACGGTAGACATCCTTCGAGTCGTCTTCGAGGGGGGCCGACAACCCTTCGAGCCCGATTTGCGTGTTTGGTTCGGGCACACCGGGGACATCGGATTCAGAGCTGGCCACCAACGGCCACTCATCAACCGCCGGTGGATCTGTTGGAGCTTCGGGCGACGGCGGTGACGACGAGGTCGAAGTGATGCTGGGCGCACCCTCGGTGCTCGAGTCTCTCCCGAGTTTCTTTGCGGATTGTTTCCTCGTGCGAGAGAGGAAGGGGAAGAGAGACGTCTTCTGGGGGTTGGCCCTTCGGCGAGCTGGCTCTGTGGCGGCGGGCTCGTCATCAGGTTGCATAAACTGAGGAAGGAGAGGCCTTGAAGAGGATGAAGCAGATATGTCTGCCATGGTGGAATGAGCAAGAGAATGGTAAACGAGTGGAGAGGGATCAAGCAAACATTGGGATAACTAGCACAGGCCAAGCCATTGATGTCGATCACACGGCCTGATGTCACTCAAATTCCACCAGCTACCTACGTTACTCATCCGCGCAGCACTCCAGCCTGCGACTCACCGAAGACTATTGTCGACTGCCTCGGCGACGAGACGAGCTCAATGTCCCAAATGCCATTCTGCTCTCCCAACACCACTCCCGGCGTGTCCTAAATGTTCATACATCTCAAGAGTGCCGTCAAACATTAGATACCATGAGATGTTTGATCTGCCATCGGTCGACAACCCATTCAAGGTAGACGGCAAGCAGCTGACGCGTCGGTTTCGGAAACTGCAACAGACCATACACCCCGACGCGTGGTCTGCGAAGGGCGAGGTGCGTGTCTGTCGGAACTAATAATGAATGTCGCGTTCCGACAAAGAGCCTTTGGACTCGGTGCAGGCAGAATCATCTGTTGCTGCAGATCTGTCTTCATTGGTGAATCACGCATTCAAGACCTTGCAGAATCCAGTGCTGCGGGCAGAATACATCCTCCAGCAGCAAGGGGTCGATCTTGCTGAATCAGAACAGACATTGGAAGACCCCGAGTTGTTGATGGAGATCATGGAGAGCCGAGAGGCGTTGGACGAGGCCACCTTGCAGGAGCAAGTCGACGTCATCGTTTCAGAGACTCAAGGTCTGTTCAACCTACACTGGTGCACGCTGAGACCTGACACACTTGTATTGCAGACACGATGAACAAGACCATGCGAGAGGTGGAGGAACAGTGTGAAGGACGTCGGTGGGGAGAGTTGCAGACCTCTGCCATCAAACTCCGGTACCTGCAGAATATTCTAAATGCCGCAAAGGCATGGACTCCTCTGTGATAGGCATGGTAGAAATTTAGAGTTAGTGTTTGCCCCAATGGGTTTCGGCATCTTCCGTCCACTCGTTCCGTCTTCCGAGTTCGAACGCGCATTTGCTCTGCGCTGTGCGTCACGTCCGGAATCCTTCGCAGGGGGAGTCCTTTGTCCTTCAGTTTCCTCGACCAACCGTGCAAGTGTAGGGCGCGAGTAATAACGGATAACGGGAGGTTATTTGTATTTTCTGTGATTTCTGGAAAGGACTTTGGCTTGGTTTGTAGGTTGGAATGCTGCATTGCTTTCGTACGACCACCAGGCGTAGGTTATTGATGCAAACTAACAACCCAACCCCGTTCTCCCTCAAACGTCCCTTCGCCCAGACCGCCTCCGCGCCTCATCAAGCTTCGGATTCTCCCACTACCTCATCCCAGCCCCCCACCCCCAAGTCTCAGCGCAGGCGGCGGTCTACCTCCCCTCACCAAGGCCACCAACCCATGTCATCACCCAAATCCCACCCCGGACATAGCACACCAGGCTCTCCACGCACCGGTTCTCCCTCTGGCCGCGGCTCTTATAGAAGCGGCTCCTTCCGCGGATACAGAGACAACCATTCTCGTAACAACTCAAGGCCTCGCTTCACCGACCGAGAAAAGGACAGGGATACCCTCGAGCTTCCCCTCAGAGACGAGAATCTCGTCAAGCAGACGTACCAGGATGTCAATATCTCCGCCCCGATTGTAGACAATCCCAAAAACTCTCTCGCAAACTTCGCAAAACAGGTCCTGGATACACCCTTGGATTTCAAGTGTAGGGGGGGTACGTTGAACAATCAGAAACTTTGGAGGTGTGTTGTGTTTTGTCGTTCCTCCGCCAGCCATCTGCCTTTTCCTCGTGATGTCATGATCTTGTGGCTGATGTATTCTCAATAGATCTACCATTACGCTTGAGTTAGACCCGCCCGTAGTGGGCGAAGGAGACGCTCCCGTAAAGAAGGATTCCGAGAGGCTAGCGGCCCTTTCAGCCGTCTACCAACTCGTCCAACGTGATCTGGTGAGTACTCTGTCCCGTGCATCGAGGCTTGGGTTGTTGATTTCCCGCCTCGGACCCCAGCTGGATTACCAAGGAAAAGTCGCCAAACCTCTCCTTTCCCAGCCTGCATCACAGGACATCGAGGGGACCCTCTCCGACAAAGAGACCAAGGTTGACTACGATCGTGCCCGCCAATTCATCGACTTCTACACCCGCAAGTTTGGCTTTGGTAAAGAAGATATCGAATACAACACAATTAGTGGTCCCAACAAGCGACATGGTAGCGTTTGGGAGGCTGTCATGACTATTGGTGGAAGCCGAATCGGTTTTGGGCGCGGATCCACGAAGAAATTGGCCCAAAAGACCTGTTACGTCGACGTCGCCGTCTACCTCGAAGCCTATGACCCCACTCTCTGGAAGACATTCGTGGCAGCAGTAAAGACAGGACGAGATCTCGGCATGGCCCCTCCCGTCTACTGCACAATGAGCGAGACCTTGGAGGACGAAATCTACGAGCTGTGTTTGGACGTGAAGAAGAGCGCATTGTACAAGAACGCTCTCAAATTACGACCTTCGATTCCGGGCACCCACGCTTCGCATAGCGCTTCTGGTACCCAACCGTCTTCCCACCGTCAACGAGAACTTCTACCATTTGAAGAGAAGAACAGGATCCTAACAGAACGGCGAGAGAAGTTCTTAGCGGACCCCGCCATGGAGTCTATGCGTAACAGTCGTGCCGCTCTCCCCATTACCACTCGCACTCGCGAGCTCTTGGACCACATTCGGGACAACGATGTGACTATATGCATGGCAGCCACCGGATCCGGAAAAACCACGCAAATCCCTCAGCTCATTTTGGACGAATATATCGACAGGGGGGAAGGATCCAAGTGCAACATCATCTGTACCCAACCTCGTCGACTTGCTGCGATTAGTATCGCCCAACGAGTGGCCAAGGAGAGAGGGGAGAAGCTTGGTTCCTCGATCGGATATCAGGTTCGGTTCGAAAGTCAACTCCCAGAGGAGCGAGGATCCGTCACGTTCTGCACGACAGGTATCTTCCTCAAAAGGATGCAGTCGGCCTTGGACACCTCCGGTACCTCCGCGCAGGGACATTCCTTGAATGATGTAACACATATCGTGGTCGACGAAGTACACGAACGGGATGTCGACACGGACCTCCTACTCGTAGTTCTCAAACGACTCCTCACGGATCGTAAGGCCAAGGGGAAACCGATCAAGGTCATCTTGATGAGCGCCACCATCGACCCCACCCTCTTCCAACAATATTTCCCGGACGGCCAAGGTCTACCTTCGAAGGTTATCGAGGTTCCCGGTCGCGCCTTCCCCGTCGAGAAGCACTTCTTAGACCAATACATCTCCGAGCTCGCCTCGATCCCCGGCGCCTCTGAGGCATTCGCTCAAGATTCCGTCGCGAAGTACGTGCATAACGAGCTCGGCCCTGCAGCTTTACAGCTCTACCAGACATTGCCCCCTCGTCTGTTCACAACCCCCGGTACGAGCCGCTCCGGTAGTGGACGTTCGACACCCACTCAGGACGGACGTGATAGAGGGGATGAGCTGGAGCTACCCGCCCCCCTCGTTGCTCTCACCATCGCTCATGTCTTGAAGAACTCTGACAACGGTCACGTCTTGACATTCCTCCCCGGATGGGACGAAATTCAAAGTGTCCATCGATATCTCATGAACCCCTCATCGAACCTTGGAACGAATTTTGGCGACCAAACCAAATGGAGCATCCACCTCCTGCATTCTACTATCCCTGTTGCTGAACAACAAGTCATCTTTGAACCTCCTCCTGAAGGAGTCCGAAGGATAATCCTCGCTACCAATATCGCCGAAACCTCCGTGACAATCCCAGACGTTGTGTATGTCGTCGACACGGCCAAGATCAAGGAACAACGGTTCGATCCCGAACGACACATCTCATCACTTGTTTCTGCCTGGGTCGGTTCTTCCAATCTGAACCAAAGGGCCGGGCGCGCGGGAAGGCACCGACCGGGAGAGTATTTCGGTATCATCAGCCAGAAGCGTGCCTCGGAGTTACACCCCTACCAGACTGTGGAGATGAAGAGGGTGGATTTGTCGAACATAGTGATGCATGTGAAGGCGTTGAACTTCCCTGGGATGTCTGTCGAGGATGTACTCTCCGGGACGATTGAGCCCCCAGCCGCGGAACGCGTCGCAGCGGCGATGAACGATCTCACGATGGTCGGAGCTCTGGATGCGCAGAAGAACTTGACCTCCCTCGGAAAGGTCTTGTTACAACTACCGGTGGAGGTACAAGTCGGTCGGTTGGTGCTTATGGGAGCGTTTTTTAAATGTCTCGATAACGCGCTCACACTCGCTGCGATCCTGACCAACCGAGACCCGTTCATGTCACCGATGCACCTCAAACAAGAAGCCGCGATTGTCAAAAACTCTTGGACTTCTTCCGATTTCCGTTCCGATGCTCTCGCGGTTCTCAAGGCGTATAACGCTTGGTGGGAACTGCAGGGGCGAGGAGAATATGTCTCCGCGAACCGGTTCTGTTCAAACAACTTCTTATCGAAACCAACGTTGTTGATGATACAGAAGATCAAGGTTCACCTGTTGCAGAGCTTGTATCATGCGGGTGTAATCGACGTTTCCACGGGAATGGTAGAGCAGGCGTGGACGGGCAGGAGGAGGGAGGTGACTGTCCCTCCCGAGTTGGACGTCAACCGGAAATCGACTCCGCTGCTCATTGCGCTCATTTCCGTGGCGAGCCAGCCCAAATTTGCGGTCAGGACGGGTGAAAAGTCTTATAGAACCTCCCAGGACAAGGTATCATGGTCATTTCTCTTCAATCGTTCCGATCCACTGACGCAACCGCACCTTCTATAGCATGTCTTCATCCATCCATCGAGCGTAAATCATCGGAAGAAAGAAATGCCCCCACCCGACAACGCCCCACTACGGGAGAAGCAGATCATTGCGTTTGCGGAGAAGAGACAGAACATTTCGGTCGTGACGAGCAACCCCCAGAAATTCATCGTCAATACCACACGATTGGACCCAATGTCGTACATGTTGTTCGGAGCGTACAACATCCAGGTAGCTGGACGCGGACTGGAGTGTGACGAATGGCTACCGGTTATTGGGAACCAAGCAGCGTTGGACCAGATCTCGCGGTTGAAGGAGGCTATGGACCTTTGTTTCCTCCGCGTTTACGAGGGCATCGTTATGGCGAAGCGCAACCGGCACGGACGGATTATCATGCCTCGCCCAGAGGAAAAGGAGGAAGAATCCGACGACGATGGGGACGACGAGACGGGACAGGCCCGTGCGAGGGACCTTTCCTTGTCGATCACGGAGATTGGGGAGTTCGAGGAATTCATGAGGAATCTGGTTTACATCCTGAACCAGTACAGTGACGAGAGGATTGCGTCGCAGTCGGCGACGAACTCGAGGCCGTCCACCCCGGTGGATTCGCCGTACTTCGGACTATCGAGGCTTCCGAGTATGAGGAGTGGCACATCAACACCGTATAATATTGGGTCGGCGTTTAATTCGAGACCCGGGACTCCGAGCCGTCTCAGGCCATAATTTTCCGGCGGTTTCTGTCAAAATTCTCTTCCCCACCCTTTGGATTTCTGTTTGTCCTCTTCGTTGCTTTCGTTCTTTCGCTTGTTGTGGATGCGACCACCGGTAGAGTACAAAAAAAGCCCACCAACGTTGGCATTGTAATATCGCAGTTTACAGTACGCTCAATAATGGTTAGGGAAAACACCCCCCCTCAGCTTCGCTTTGTGATCGTGGTGAGACTGATCGGTCGAGCGGGGAGATCGGCATCACCGTCGCGTACGTTACTCACGCACTTGCAGGGCCCAAACCTCCGTTGACCGTTGAACGTTGAACCCTCAAGGTGCTCGTACCCATTCAACTGAAGTTACCCATAACATTGAGTCTACCTTGGCCAAGATGGCGACTAACATGCGTGGCCTCACGCAGGTAAGCTGGCCCTCTACTCTTCGCATTTCCCTTGCGACGAAGTCTCACCACCCTCCTTGGTTTTTGGGTGACCTATTCTCCGTGTTCGCAATGCATCTCGCGTGCAGTTCATCGCGGATATTCGCGGTGCGCGCGTGAGGGAGCTAGAGGAGAAGAGGATTAATAAGGAGATGGCGAACATCCGAAAGAAGTTCAAAGGTCAGTATGGGTTCCCTACGTCGTCGGTGAGGGTGGCTTACAAATTGTCGTACAGACGGAAGTTTGGATGGCTATCAGAAGAAAAAGTGCGATATGAATGCTCCCGCCATCAGGATCTAGTGCTCAGGATTCATGAAACAGATATGTAGCCAAGATCATCTTCACGTATATCCTGGGTTACAAAGTCGACGTTGGACACATGGAAGCCGTAAACCTCATTTCGAGCCCAAAATACAGCGAGAAGCAGATCGTACGTACACCTTTCGCGCCTGATTACCTCCAATTATTTGCCATAAATCCGAAAAATCACCATCCCAACCCCGCTATTGCACGAAACGCTGGACTGACGTGTGCAAATTTATATATTCAAGGGGTACCTGGCAGTGACATTGTTGATGCACGAGGACTCCGATCTGCTCAGATTGGTGGTCAACTCGATTCGGAAAGACTTGGATGAAAACAACGAGATCAGCAACTGTTTGGCCCTCCACGCTATCGCGAATGTCGGAAGCAATGAGATGGCCGAGGCGCTGGCGGAGGATGTACACAGGCTGCTCATATCACCGTAGGTTGTTTAACGAATTTATTCGTAGCCCGGGCTGACCTCCACCCTCAGGACGTCACAAAATTTTGTGCGGAAGAAGGCTGCTCTCACTCTCCTTCGAATGTACCGGAAGCACCCGGATGTCATTCCAGCTGCGGAGTGGGCGTTGCGAATAGTGTCGATAATGGATGACCCTGACCTGGTATGCTTCAACAGTGGTGGATTGTTGACTCTGACATGCTAACACGTGTCTTAGGGTGTGGTCGTATGCGTGACAAGTCTAATCATGGCGCTGGCACAGGATCATCCAGACGCGTACGCGGTCTGTTACCAGAAGGCGGTTGATCGGCTACATCGTGTATGATCTTATGCCCTGACCTTCATCCCGCATACTCACGAAACCCCACCCAGTTGGTGGTAGACCACGAGTATTCCGTTCAATACGCGTATTACAGGGTTCCAACACCGTGGTTGCAAGTTAAGCTCTTCAGGCTGCTCCAATACTACCCCCCGACAGGTATGCCTTCATTCTCCTAATTCTCTGACCGTATGCTCAGCGCAGCTGGTTAGAGGATCCCACTCTCCGCTCCATCATTCAGAATGTCATCCAAACCGTGATGAATGCCAGCGCTGAGACCTCACGGAATGTCCAACACAACAACGCCCAGAATGCGGTCCTGTTCGAAGCTATTGCACTCGCAATTCACCTGGATACGAACTCGAATCTCGTTACCAATGCTACGGTCCTTCTCGCTCGGTTCATTAGCTCCAAGGAAACAAATGTTCGGTATCTAGGATTGGACACGATGGCGCACCTCGCAGGCCGAACAGACACACTGGATCCTATCAAGAAACACCAAAACACGATCATCCAGTCATTACGCGACAAGGACATCTCCGTGCGAAGGCGTGCTCTTGACTTGCTGTTCAGCATGTGCGATGTGGACAATTCAGAACCCATAGTAGGAGAACTGTTACGGTATCTCAAGGTTGCCGACTACGCTCTTCGAGAGGAAATGGTACTTAAGATCGCTATTCTGACGGAGAAGTACGCGTCTTCATACAAGTGGTATGTCGATACCATCTTGGAGTTGATCGCTGCTGCTGGAGACCATGTTGGGGAGGAAGTTTGGTATCGAGTAATCCAAATCGTGACGAACACGGAAGACTTACAAGCTTACGCCGCGAGGGTTACACTGGAGTATCTGAAAACTCCAACGGCACACGAGAGTCTGGTTAAAATTGGAGGTGGGGTTGACCGCCGAACTCTATAATGGACTGCGCTGATGCTGCTCTCAGGTTACATACTTGGAGAATACGGACACCTCATCGCAAATGAGTCGGGTTCTAGCCCCATCGAACAATTCCATGTTCTTCACACCAAATCCCAATTCTGCTTAGCTGCTACCCGGGCTCTCCTCCTCTCGACGTATATAAAATGGGTCAATGTCTTCCCGGAGATAAAAAGCCATCTACTCAACGTATTCGACCGGTATAGACTCGTTCTGGACGTCGATCTCCAGCAGCGTGCCTGCGAGTACTACGCGCTCGCTTCTCGACCCGAGGAGGATGAGCTCCTACAGAATGTCTGCGAAGAGATTCCGCCCTTCCCTCCTCGCGAGAGTGCGTTGATCGGCAGGCTGAACAGGAAGATGGGGGATACGGAAAACAAGCGGACTTGGGTCCACGGCGGCAAGGAGGTCAACTTAGAACGGGAGCTGTCACAACGGGTGAACAAGAAGGCCCTTCCTACAGAACCGGCCCCTGGTACCACCACTGGGGCGGCCGACACCAGCAACGACATCATGGACTCCCTCGCTGGGTTAGACTTAACGTCCCCTTCCAATGATACACCCGCGGCAGCAGACTCGTCTTCGATATTCGCTCAGCTATCGAAACCCATAAACCCGGCTACTCCTCGACTCACGACAGGGCCGAACATCGACCGCTGGTTCGAGAAGCTCACGTATTCTGCGGATGGTGTTTTGTACGAGGATATTCAGATGCAGATCGGCATCAAGTCGAGGTACCAAGGTCATATTGGCCAAATCGCGATATACATGGGCAACAAAGTGCCTGTGCCGTTAACGTCGTTCACCACTATGGTCCACGTAACGGAACCAGAGGCGCTGTCCGCATCGTTCGCCAAACTGCCCCCAAGTACCATCGCTCCGCGGGCGCAAACACAACTCCTGCTTCAAGTCGAGTGCAAGAAATTCTTTTCCACACCGCCGAACATCAGTGTATCCTTCTTGGCCGGCGCCCAACAGTCTGTGACGCTGCAATTACCAATTTTCATCACCAAATTTTTCGAGCATGTTAGCCTTGGGCAGGCGGACTTCTTCGAACGGTGGAAGCTTATTGGGGGCCCTCCTAGGGAGTCACAGCTTATCTTCCCGATAACCTTGACCGATGAGGGAGGATTGGACCTGCACAAGTACCGCCAAGTCATCGGTGGCCACCGACTAAACATTCTAGACGGGATCGATCCCAACCCCAACAACCTTGTCGCCGCTGGGATATTGCACACGTACGTGGATGGGAAAGTTGGGTGTTTGTTAAGGTTTGAGCCGAATCAGGACGCGAAGGTGCGCCGCTTCCATTCATCAAGAAAGCTTGAGCATTAAAAACCCTGAACTTCTTTACAATAGTTATGCAGGGTCACCGTTCGAAGCACATCAGAAGATGTTGCGGCGGAGGTCCAAAAATTGATTTCCAAAACCTTGACAAGAATCCCTTCGTAACATCCTTCGCCGATCATGGACGTACCCCGGATATCTTTTCGAGGATGGAGGCGTGATCGCCCCGGGGAATTTTCTGTTTTCCGTTCTGGATCAGGTTTTGTTGGCGTGGAGGTGGAGTTATCTGTTCTATGTGTTTGAATTTTACGACCCTCTACGAGGCACACGTGCTGATGCAGGAGGAGATGAAAGGACTCTTCGAATACCACCACTATAAAATATTGACACTTTACACGGATATGCATATATATATATTGTACACCTGACATAACTTATGCGCAAGAATCGCGATCGTCACAATGATTGACAACGAGCGTATCGGGGTGG
>Ga0307515_10001197_pt1 | contig 59273 bp, 64 predicted proteins | sample 17_EM_MG_FD_194513 | JGI IMG/M metagenome (GOLD analysis project Ga0307515, IMG submission 194513) | Populus trichocarpa ectomycorrhiza microbial communities from riparian zone in the Pacific Northwest, United States - 17_EM | ecosystem: Host-associated > Plants > Roots > Unclassified | place... | reverse complement strand
CCGGATTTCAATTGTACCTGAGGCCTGACATGCACCTCGTCCATGTGACCCATGTGGTCCTAATAGCTACACTGCTCACAACGCGACGCACAGAATAAGTATAACAAATGGACTCAGAGTAGAGAACAGTGAGAGCTATGCAGTGGCCTGAATAGTAGAATATAATGATAGTCCTTCATCGTCGTCACTGACACTTGCAAACGGCATAGCAGAACATCAGGAGATGTGAAAATGGAAGGCAACGAGATCCACGGAAAGCAGGCTGACATGAAAAACGAGGAAAGAAAACTGGCAGGAAAGGTTGCACGAAGTAGAATTCAACGACCCTACGGAATCTGAGTCAGACGTTACTGGTGGTGGTCCCACCGGAAGAGCTTCCGGGTCTTTGACAACTTTTTTCGACGGGGAATTGCATTTCGTAGAAGTCCTCTGTCTCCGACCTAAGAAAAGATGAGGATTGTGCAGGGGATATTGGGGGGAGAAATGTACTGTGAGAGATGTATCCGTGCGGTCAACTGTAAGTCTGTCTCCTGAGGAGCTGAGCGCGACGTACCCCACAAAGAGAAACAGGAGGGTTCCGTGGTTCCCTTGCAGTGACTGTGACAATAGTTTGGAATGGGGACACCCGGTGAGTAGGGGGAACATACCTCTGCGACGGCGTCTCGAAAACTGCTCGAACAACTCTGCAGGCCACAATGGGACTGAAGGTAACCGCAGCGAGACCGCCGTAGATGCCCAGGAATGCTACAACAGACCGTTTAGACAACATTACAGGGATAACACACCGTCGACGCTCACAACTCAGATCATAGAAGACCAGCACCTAGAAGACCGTGAGATAGGACCTTTCGCGACAATACGAACCGGTACCCACAACTGTAACGGTATGGACAATAAGAATCAAGCCAAAATATCCAATCCCTTGGCGCCGGAGTAAAGCCGCCAAGCCGCCTCTCGCAGACTTCCTGACACCAAGGACTGTGAACGTAGCGATGATGAAATCGAATCCCATGGCTTATTGGTGGCGTGCATTCAGTGTTGAGCGAAAAATCTATAAAGTCCTTTACGTACTGTAAATAGAGAAGGCTCCTAACAGTGGCATATATTCTGCTCGCAAGTCGGTGGGTACGCACGCGCCAAGGAGACGATTCCACTTGACGGTCCCGACGCGCAACCCTTGGAGGAAGGGCTAAGCGAAAGGTTATAAACACCAGTGGTTCACGTACCCACAAATACCAAGACCCACTGCCCGATGAATAATAGGGACAATGTCGCTATCACCCACCGTTTGAAATCCCAAACAATGATCCTACACAGTGGATATACAAGCGCGATCCCAGAAACAGGGAAAATTCCACGTACGCTCGGATCATCAGGTTCCCGGAAGCAGCAGTAATTCCAATGTTTCCAAAAATCTGGAGGGCGTTCTATTAGTCGTTCCGTACCTCAAGGGCGCGTACTCGTACAACTATTGATGTTTGTAAAGCTGGAGTAGTCGTAAGGAACGGAAGTCGAATGACCAGATTGAGCAGTTGTCCCACCTTGGCAGTTGAGCTCCCTGTGCGGATACACAAAGATTAGGCTGGAATGGAGTGATGAGGTTGATTGGAATGACAAGGGGGAGGCAACGAACGTATCTCACTTTGCGATCAGGGAAGCCAGCCCGGAGTATCGCGTTAAGAAATAGGGAATCTTGATGTGGCCGGATGAGACTATAGCAGCCATGAGTGTCAGAAGTGATAGGACGCACCAGTGGCCATTTAGGGGGGTACTTCGTCAGGATCTTCCATTCGAACCACAGGGAGACACAGTACTCCCAACTGTATAGCGTGACCGCATTAATCGCTACTAGACTCGGAGTGAACACTGAGAACAGACCCATAGACCCCAAAAAAGCAGAGGAGGACCTCCTTGGAGGTGTGGACGATCGCGAAGGGATCAGTAATGGAGGGGGTGGCCATGATCCCTACGGTACCGTTGGCGCACAAGAAAACGGGTAGAAAAAGAACAGTCTTCCACGGTAGGAATATATATGTTTGTACTGGACCAAACGCGAATTTGGACAGTACGTACATTGCTCCCGACGGCCCATCAGTGGCTGGCGGATGGACATCGGTGGCCTGGTGGTTAGCGCGTGTATGGTTTTGACATCCACCTTCAACTCCAGAACAGCCCATGAAGGCTCCGCCGGCGCCTCTCTCGAATGACAGGAGACTGCTTTTGGCCGAATGCTTCCCTCCCTACGCCCGTCTTCTCATCATTCCTCCTTATCCACGCGATACATACCTTCGCGTCATATGCTCGCTCTCAATCGAAGGCGAAGACCCACCCCGGGGCTTGATCGTAACCCCGGTCCCGGCCCTGAGGCTCGATGAGCCAGATTGCGACGTCGAGCTGGATTCTACCGGTGAACGGCCGTCAACGGCGACCGGGAGGAAGATTGCACCCGCGGGAACAACCGGCGAGGACCATCTGGAACCTTCTCTGAAACGTTACACGGTTGCAGATTTCATACTTATCGTCAGATTGAAAGGATTGGGGGATGAGATCGAATGTCGTAGATGCCGCCACTGCAACTAGGCCGGAAGTAAATTTTTACAGTTAACGGCACCAACAACGACCCAAAAACCCCGGAAATGTTGCGGGGCTAGACGCAAGTATTGGGGCTGTCGGAAAACAGTTTGCGATCTCCGACGATCGAAAGATGGTGCGGGTAGCGCGGGATTAGACTCGAAATCGAATTTTCATTTTCCTAGTTCCTGCCGTGCGACTCCTGCAAAATATACCAGTTAACGTTGCCCAAACACATTCTTCAGCTTCAACTGAAACCATGACTCCTCCTCCTCGCTCGCCTCCACAACTTCGTCTGCAACCTCAGGTACAACACCTTGCTTTGCTCGTTTCTTGTATTGGCCTGGCGTTTCCAAAGAGGTCCCCTTCCTCCACATTCCGACCTTTGCTTTCCTTTTTCGCGCAAAAAATATGCCATGAGCGATGAGAATGAAAACTGGCACGGTGACCTACTGTGCTTCGTCCATCAGCTTCAAATATCCCTCCCTTTTATCAGGGTGTGGGAACTCTCCACTCTCTGATTCGTAAACGAACGCCCAACCTCGTCGGATAATCTCTTCCGATAGGTTAGTCCCGCGGGTTCCAGGCGACAGCCATGGCAGGAATCTTGGTGGTAAGAAGGCGAGGACTATCTGATGTTGTTCAATTTCGGGTGCAATTTACAACCCAATCACAAACCTACCATTCGTCCGTGCAGTCCTTCGCGTTTGAGAAGCTGGCAATAAATGGTTTTCTCCAAGATCTGACTTCGTAGCCAATCTCTGGATTCGATTGAGAACGGCTGCCCTTCCACCTCTCCCTTACCCATCTACAGTCGGGGTGAGGATCAGGGATCTCCTGTCTTGATCAACTCCCTACCTCCGGAGCGTCGATTGCCGCCATGCGCATGCGAATAACTTCGCCTGCACCAGCTACGATATATAAAAGATCATATCTCAGCCATGGCGCGCGGGGGGTGCACGCCGACTCACAGCGTTTCAGTTTGGGCGGCCGCCGAAACTTGAGCGGCCACCGCCAACCCGGACCGGGTGTATGAAAGAATAGGAAACCATCTCCGTCGGGCACTCTGTACTCGGTACGTCTGCGTCCGGGTCTCGAACTTGGAATCGGTGACGATCTCACATACCCTGTGATGACACCCTTCATGTACCGTTTCTCCCGAATATAAGCGTCTGGCACATCATAGTGTCGCGTGATTCTCTTAAAATGCCGAGAATATAACGAGTCCCACCGGCGGTGGGCTGTCCAGCCTCCCAAAAAGATAACAGAGGCACCCAACCCCAGGAGCGGATAAGTTCCAAAGGAGAGCTGACTTAGTTCCCCCCAAGCAACCCCCAAGTGTCTGACATCTTCCTCTGCCCGTTGAGACTTGAATTCTCCGGTGGATGGCTGCTGGATCTCTGTAGACGTGTTGCTGTCCTTCGAGGACGACCAGGGGAGCCACATTGTCAGGTGGTATCCGAATCCTCAGCGGTAAGACCGGTGAGAGATGGAGAAGACAGGGGACGTCCTACCAAACTTTAGGGCACGATGAGAAATGCCTTGGACAAAAGAAAGTTGTCTTACACTGTACAGCGCCGCTGGGGAAGAGTGGATACTGGACCTGGTGCAACGGGCCGCTGGCAGCGTGTTACTGTCACGTGCAGGGTTAGGTTAGGTTTACCGTTACGAGAGTTGCAGAGATCGAAGCTTGCAAGACCGCAACATAACACAAGGACATCTTATGCATACGAACTGAGGGTGTGGATACGGACGGAGGGCAAACAAATAATAGACAAGTTCTATTATGCAAATTTCTTGAAACCCTGGAAGTATTTGACACGAAAATCCTTATGGGCGGGGACGCGCCCTCCAACCTCACCATCTTCCTCCATTTCCGACACTCTTCTGAGTATTGGAGGGGGATAGGATTCATCAATAAACTTCCTTATTGTTATAAGCTGGAGATAGAAGTGGTTACGATTGAGCTGATTGATGCGGTGAATGAGCTTACCCTTCGCCCCCAATTACCAAAATCTTGCAGAGAGTTTGCTACGACTTCCATCCCCTTACACATCACTGTGTCAATATCTATCTCCTCGTACTCTTCTGTGACCGTGGGCAGGAAGAAAACCAGCCTTCCTTGAGGCTTGAGCATCGCACGAGAGAAAAGAACCAGGTCCGAGACGAGTTCGGAAAGCTCGTATGGCTTTGTTGGTGGGATATACGGTTGCTCAGTCCTGTTGCGGGGGTTGTAGAGGTCAGAGATAATGAAAATACAGAACAAGGCGGAAACGCGGAACCCTCGTGTAGCCATGAACGTTTGGACGTGTTCGGTTGCCATTTCTCGGGTTTTCTTTCTCCCGAGTCGTTTCGCGCCAGCACGGATGCCATCTATGGGAGGCAATAAGCAGACTGAGAGGGATTTAGATCACAGGACGTTATCACATACAGGGTGGGTCAGTAATAATGGCGTCGAACAAGTTGCCACTTCGCCAAGGGTGTTGGGTGACATCCATAGTAAGTAGGTCGACGATCTTGGAGGCCACGCCGTATTGATTGGCGGATCGAATGATCCCAGAGCTGGGATCTTCGTGCGCAGGAGTAGCATCAAAACATCCACGCAAAACATCATGCCAAGGAATATACCTTTACCGCGCATCTGCCGACCGTCGATGTCTGATCCAACGAATAAGGAACCGAAGTGAGCACACGTCTGTCCGGCGGGGTGATTGAGTGAGGAATTTGCCAAAGATAAGTTTAGAAAGATTGACAGACATATGCCATGCTTCCCGTCCCAACGAAGGGGTCGTACATTAACCTACCGGGAGCGGCCTATATTCACTGCATTGGAATCGTACAAAGCAGCGGGGTATTCACGTTCATACCAGAGCCTGGTTTGCCATAAGGAGAGATATCTCTGCGTCCATCGAGGTGTTTCCGTAATACTCCCTCGTTTTAACGTTGAAAGTTCGAATCAAGGAGCGGGCCGATCCATCTGCCAGCTGGAGTACAAAAGCGATTAATGCAGTGAGACCATTTGTTCACAGTGCCGCAAGGAAGAAACGCACCAACCTGCCAAAATATACCGCTATGAAGTTTCCATCGTCGAAAGACCGGATCCTGCTTCCTTCAACGTATACATCTATAACCAAACGTTGAGCTTCCCGGTTTCCGCGGCGGCCGGAAACTGGGATGAAACTCACATTCCTCGTGGCAGACAAAGGTAACCTCCGGATGTTTCATATCGATTTTTCCTTGGAGATCCATCCAACTAAAGCTGTTGATCACTTCCCGTTGCCGCTCCTGGGGAACCGTGTTTGCGTAGCCTGTCACGGAGAACTTGAAGGTTGTGTCCGATACATAACGAGACCATTTATCATGGTTACATCGAACTTGCTCGTGTATTTCTTCGTACGTTGTGCCAGAGGCATACAATTCGCATAATGACCTGGAAAAAATGGGGTGTGTATATCTGAGGGGAAAGAGGGACTTAGAGATCTTACTTGACCAAGATGCATCTTCTTGCCAGGATGAGAGCGTGTTCCTCTGATTCCAAGGATAGAATCATAAATGGTCGGGAAGTGTCGATTTTCGGTGGGAATCCGATTTTGAATTTATAGAGTTCAGAGATAGAGAGGAGCTCTGGAATCCTGAACTCATCGTATACTTGGGCAAAGAGGACGAGATAATTGGAGGGCATCGAATACGATGAGGACTGAGATCAACGGTGTCCTCATCACGTGTACACTACCAACCTTCACCTCCCTTGCCATCCGACTCAATTGCCTCTCCCCAGATCCCAGATGAGCGAGTACTGGGTCTCGAATAAGAAGTACTACTGTACGTACTGCAAGATCTACATTGCGGACGACGCGCCTTCACGCCAGCAACACGAGAATGGACTGCGACACAAAGGAAACAAGGAGAGGTTTGTACGCGGCCTATACAAGACCAGCGAGAAACGGAGGCATGATCTCGAGGAGGAGAAGAGGGAGATGATGCGGATAGACCAGGTGAGTCAACTGTTCAGGCCAGGATTCTGAGTGTGTGTCTGACAGTCACGCAGGCTGCTCAAGCTGCATTCGCTCAGGATGTTGGATCTGGCCTCGTTAAACCGGGAAACAGCTCACAGCCAACTACATCGTCAACGTCAACGTCAACGTCAACCCCCAAACCCACTGCAACGAAACCCTCGAGGCCTTCTGACCCATGGGCTAACTACTCGACTGCCGCTTCGTTGGGATACACAGATCCAGAGGAGGACAGATTGAAAGCTGAAGCGGAACGCAGGAGGATGGAGGGCGTGGCCGGGGAATGGGAAGTTGTGGAACAGTCAACGAAAAACAAAGTTAATGACGAAGCGGACACCACGTCTGAACTATCGAGGAAACGAGTGGCAGAGGGCCTTCCGGATGTGGACACCCGAAGTTTCAAACTTAGGAAGAAGGTCGCACCTTCGGTGATTGACGATTGGGATACAGATTTGATTCCCATCAAGCTGAAGCCGAAGAAGACGGAGGAAGCACTGGAGCCGACCGAGGAGGTGAAGGAGGAAGAGTCGTCCCAAGCCACCGGGGCGGCTCTAGTTAAGTGGACGTCTCGAGGATGGAAGCGACCGGAGGATGAGCTCGATGGAACTCCAAATTCTACGACACCAATAGATGAGGAGGTGGAGACAAAATCTGTCGCTGTACCTGAACCTGTTACTGCGGTCGTCGAAGCTGAGGTGAAGGAAGAACCCGAAGCCTTCCCAGCGAAGGCGGATCTACCGACCGAAACAATTGGTGAAACCGGGGCCACGTTTCGAAAACGCAAGTTTGGGGGGAACCGGGGGAAGCGTTAAATACTTGGATTTTCTGTACCTCATGCTTTTTTCAATCCGCATGGACGAGCAACCGTGGGAATGCACGCACGCGTTCACGTGCCTGTTGACAGATTGAACGCGACTGGGGTCGGAGAGAACGCGAACGTGCTTGCAGCAGGCGAAATGCCTTTCTTCGCTCGTAAACCAGACCAGTCACCGACGTCCGACTCAGGTTACGGCCATGACTCGAGATCGGACCTCTCACTCTCCCAGATCCAGCGACGCCCCCACTCCAAAACCCCGTCCCCGCAGCGGATGCCCTCGCTTCCGACGGTGATGGAAGAACGCTCAGAGGATGCCTCATCCATATCCAGGCGTAGTCTCTCCACCCAGTCTACCGTGGTTGACGACAGAGACAGCTTTAATGTTGCAGAGGCAGTCCGCTCATACCAACTGTCCCGCGGTCAGGCTGTCCCCTCTCTTCCTACAATCGACTCCGGCGAACCCCTTACTTGGGATACCATGCGACCCCCAACTGATGACCCATTTACGACCCCCACAAGACCGCGCACATACGTTCCCAACAACGATTATGAACGGCCTCAGTCGACGTCTAGTTTCCATTCCGCTTGGTCCTTGCCCTCCCGCCCAGATTCTGCACACTTCAGTATCCCTGGCTCTCTTTCTCAAGACCCCCCCACGCATTTTCACCAATCCCAACCAGGGATTAGGCTCCTCTCTGGGAACAGTCCCGTTGATCACTTCAAATACGACGCAGAAGGGTATGCAACTGGCGCCCTTCCGCGATCCCTCTACCGTTCGCCACGGTCGAGGTCCCCAACCCCTGCGGTAGATGATGAGGACTACCGAATTTCTGCAGATGGCAGCGTTCACTATACTGGTCAACCCAGGATGGCCGGCCACGCTTATGACAACACGAGATCGATTCGACAACCGCAATACACGGAGGTAGGCGAGGGAGACGACGACGATGACGACGACGAGTACGACGACGACGACGGCGAAGATACCAAGGAAGGCGGAAATGAGGACACCGAGGACGGTGAGGAGGAAGATGACGACGAGTACGAGACGGAGAACGACATCTCTGAGAAACCCAAATACGTACCCAAACAAAAGGAGTGGATCAGCTACTCTGACCCGCCTACCGACACAACACCGGGCGACCTAGTCGAAACCATCGTACCGACGACCCAGCACTTCGGACCCGCCCCAATGGGGCGCATCCATCGAAGACACAAGAAGAGGCGCGTTCATCTGACGAACGGAAACCTCATTATAGACCTTCCCGTTCCTCCTAAATTGATTCTCCCTCTACGAAAGAGTGATAGGGAGACGGGGTTCACCAAGTACACGGCCGTCACTTGTGATCCAGATGACTTTGAGGCGCGCGGATTCTTCCTCAGGCAGAACGAGAGCAACAGATCCACAGAACTTTTCATTTGCGTTACGATGTACAATGTCTGTCCATCCGTATACTCTCGATCTTCGTGATCTGATACAGCTTCAATTTACAGGAGGATGAGGTCTTATTCTGCCGGACCATACATGGTTTGATGAAGAACATTGCGCATCTGTGTTCTCGGAAAAACTCGCGCACGTGGGGGAAAGACGCGTGGAAGAAGGTATCTTCCATAAACTTTCGTTCAGTGGCCGGGAAATAACAAACCCCCAGGTCGTTGTCTGCATTGTCGCGGATGGCCGTAAGAAAATTCACCCTCGCGTCCTCGACTGCCTCACATTACTGGGAGTGTATCAACCTGGCGACTTCATGCAAAACGCAGTGAACAATAAAGCGGTCACTGCTCACCTCTTCGAGTACACCGCTACGTTCGGCATAGATCCCAACCTTCGATTTGTGTATCCGGATAAGGGGATCGTGCCTACGCAGATCATCTTTTGTATGAAGGAGAAGAACCAGAAGAAGATCAACAGTCACCGGTGGTTCTTTAACGCTTTTGCGTCTTTGTTACAGGTCAGTCCAGGAGTTCTCAAATGACATTTGCGGGCCATGACTTACGACTCTTGCTAGCCCAACATTTGTGTACTCATTGATGTGGGGACAAGACCATCAACGAAGAGTATATATTGCCTCTGGAAGACATTCGATTTGAATTCAAACGTCGGGGGCGCCTGCGGAGAGATTGCTGCGTACAAAGGGAAGAATTGGATGGGGTTATTGAATCCATTAGGTAGGTCATCTTTTGAGTCCAGTGCGCTCCCGGAATAACAAACTCCCCTCGGTAAAATAGTCGCCGCTCAGAATTTCGAGTACAAGATCTCGAATATTTTGGACAAGCCAACCGAATCATTCTTCGGTTATATCAGCGTCTTGGTGTGGCATATCCTAGCATTACTAACCCATTTGATGATAACACAACGTCTTCAGCCCGGAGCGTTCTCCGCATACAGGTGGATTGCCCTCCAAAATGACAAAACGGGGCGCGGCCCGCTTGCCTCCTATTTCAAAGGAGAGGTTCTGAGCGGAAGAGACACAGATATCTTCACGTCAAATATGTGTATGTTCCCATTATTGAATCTACCGTACCTAGCGGTTCTCTGACGGCCGTTTTTATAGACCTTGCCGAGGATGTAAGGCAGATTTCATCTCTCAGGTCGGCTTTGAGGTTCTGATTTTCCCGCAGCGCATTCTTTGCTTTGAGCTCGTTGCCAAAGAGAATTCCAGCTGGTGTGTCGTTTTCTCGGAGTTCCTCATCCAAACCCATCCCTCATCTCACAACCTCGTAACAGGGTGTTACGTTATGTCAAGAGCGCGATTGGTGAAACCGATGTTCCCGATTCACTACCGGAGTTTATTGGTCAGCGACGGAGGTGGCTGAATGGATCTTTTTTCGCCGCCTCGTACTCCATCGCGCACACCGGTCAAGTCCTGCGCTCTGGGCACAGCGTTGGCAGGAAGGTCGTTCTACTCATAGAAACTATTTACAATGTCATCAACCTGGTCTTTTCTTGGTTCTCCGTGGTAAGCTTAGAGTGATCGTATAACCAAGCGAGAGATTGACGTGAACACCTTATAGGGGAATTTTTATTTGTTTTTTGTACGTCGGCTCGTGATCCTTGGGGAGGTTCGAACAGTGTTGAGCCCTCGGTGCTAGATTATCTTGACTACCTCTCTGGAAGCTCCCTCCGTAGGGTTCGGGGCTATCAGATATATCAACTGGATTGTTCAGGTATGTGGATATCAGTTATTTCTGGGTGGAATATCAAACCTCAGGCGTCATTGTATCTAGTACACGCTCGCGGCTCTCATTGTCACATGTTTCCTATTTTCCATGGGGAACAAACCTAGGGCGTGCGTTTCTCATCCTCTGGCGACTCCCTTATACTTACTCGTGACCTAGTATCAAGTGGAAATACAGGGTATTGGTAACCCTGTTTGCGGTGATAATGTTATACCTCCTCGGTGCCGCAGTTGCATGCATTCTGGAAGCCTCGAAACAGGGAGGGAACACCTATCGGGTAATGCTATTCAGCATCATCATTACCTACGGATCTTGGGCTGCTTCAAGTTTACTCGCGTTTGATCCCTGGCACATGATTACCAGCATTTTGCAGTACCTTCTTTTGTCACCATTCTACGTGAACCTCCTGAACATGTATGTCTTTCGATTGAAGCAACTTGTCACCGGTTCTGATTACAGTTAACCTTCCAGTTACGCATTCGCCAATTTGGACGACGTAGGTGATTCACCCCGTATGGTTCCCACTTGTTGATACTTGTTTCAATAGATCTCATGGGGAACCAAACAAGACGACATTATCGAGACCGACCTTGGCGCTGTCATTCAAGACAGCCATTCTCAAGTCGACGTTCAAGTGTTGGCAGACGCAAATCAGATGTACGAGGATTCGATCGTCAACTTGAAGACCAGGAAGCCGGTAGAGAGGAGGACAACGAGGAATCTTGCGGAAAAGGAGCAAGCGGCGAAGGATTATTATGCCAGCGTGAGGACAAATGTGAGTTGAAACGTGTGCTGCACGTGCCGGACACACAATTAACGAGATAAATACTTCATCCAGATATTGCTCGTTTGGGCCCTGACGAATGTAAGCCTGATCTTGATCCGAAGCACAACTTACCGTCTCTCATCAATCTCTAGCTCATCCTCGTCGTGAGCATTTTGACCAGCGGCCGTATCCCTGAGACTTTTACTTCTTCGGACCTCACGATTGCGAAAGGATACCTCGTTTTTGTTCTTGTGTTTGTGGCGCTTACAAGTATTATCGTAAGTGTTCAGCCTCAGATGTTACCATCAGCCTAACAAACTCCATCAATCAGAGGTTCTCACTTTCAACGTTATACCTTGTAACCCGGATGTTTACGGGTTAAATAGATGTTCATATGTCGTTCTGCTTCCCTTTCGTTGCATGTATCCCTTTTGATCGTGTTCGTGGCTCTTTCAGATGTGCACGTTTCTAATATCATCCATCGCTTAAACGCGAACGATAGCCTGCGTCCTGAACCTGGAGACGATCATGGTCTTTTTGATGCATCATGACAGGCCGCCCCAGGGACGGTCCGTACGCGAGGAGGCAGCAACGAACGGGGTGGCCCTCGAGAGAGATCCCCTTGATCCCGAGTCCTTGATCGCATATTCGCGCATCATTCTGTGACGACGGTCCCTGCCGCTGGGAATCTCTTTCCTTATTCGGCCCTGGGCGGAACAAAATTAAAATGACGCACCCGGGTTAAACGCCAGGGCGAAGGAACTTGGAGACCGGCTTACATATCTACTCCAGGGAAAATGGAATTGCTCGATATCTTTGTCGGCTTTTTTTTTATCACCACGGTGCTCGCTATATGAAACCCTCCGTGTTTCCCCCCCGAAGCGGCCTGCGTGCCTTGCAATCAAATCCCCTGGAGACCGGTTGCCTCACTCAACTGACACACGTCCCAATCACCCTCTGTGTATCAACTTTGGGATTCATGTCCTGATATAAATTTGCTCGCTGTTTATCGGTCGTTCATCCCCATCCTCCCTTTTCCTGTCATTCCTTTCTCTTCTTCTTCAAAACCTTCTCTGGCCCACCGCCCCGCGAATACTAACGAGAAACATGGTTCACTACGCTGCCTTCCTCACTCTTTTCCTGGCCGCTGTTGCCCTTGCGCAAGATAACTCTCGGTGAGTGATATCCATAACTACTTGCATCTTGGGCGACGTCCAACCGCCTCCGCGCAGCAATGGGCCCAAGTACGTTACCCTTACCAGGACGAAGACGAAGACCATTACCGTTACCAAAACTGTCGAGACTTGCCTTGGATCTCCGAAGCCAGGGGAGCCCACTTCGGTCCCGAGCTCAGGTGTCGAGCCTACAAGCACCTCCACATTCTCACCCGAGTTGAATTTAGGCCTCTCCTCCCTCTCTGTCGACCCTCTAATTTCTCGCAGTTCTCTCATCTCTCCCCACAGTTTTCCCACCTCTTCTCCCACTCTTCCCATCTCCTCTCTCCCCTCTCTCAACTCCTCTATCCCTTCTCTAACCTCCTCTATCCCTTCTCTCACCTCTTCTCCCTCTTCTCTCACCCCTTCCCCCACTCCTACTTCCGGCTCACCTGAGGGCGATGATGACGACGAGGATTGCGGGGATGATGAGGAAGGAGACAATACTTCGTCCATGTCCATTCTTCCGGTCGACTCAAGCGTTAAACCAACCCCCACCTCCAGTTACTCTCTTGGTTTCTCCGACCCTCCTGCGACTTTCATCGATCTCTCTTCGAGTTCGGTTAGTCCACCCGTCCCATCCAGCACAGAACACAGCTCCTCGGAGCCTGCTCCCGTTCCCTCCAACTCTATGCTCTCCTCCCCAGCGAGCTCAGTCATCTCCTCCACCGGCGCTCCTAAACCCACTTCCACCGTACATTACGATCGTAACGCCATCTGCGGAAACCAGAAGCGTGAACCCAGCCCCCTTGAAGCGGCTCCCAAGCTTTCCAAGCGAGTCCTCCGCCGCAGGATCACCTACTAGATTGGGGTCTAGATCCGAGAGGCGTGGGTCGGTATCCGGTATTCACCAGACCCTTCGTTTACGGGGCTCTACATCATTTTTTGAAGAAACGAATTGTCGGAATGACTCACACTCACGCTCCTTTAACTCACGTTCTCTCTCCATCTCATTCCTTTATCGTTCGTCTGTCTGTCTCTATCTCGTCTGCATCTCGTGCAAATGCACTTTATTGCGTCATACCCCAAGCGATCTCAGGCTCAGCTCGCAGTTTTTTTCTCCCTCTTCTCGTTTATAGGGCACGGTACTGCTTGCGGTGCTGATTTTGCCCTCCCCGACTTTTTGATCAAAGTATCTCACATCGCACGGTCGTGTAGTTGATAGGCTACCATGTGGTTTTGTCGACCTGTTTATTTATACTTATTTATACGCAATCTCCGGCTCTCAGCAGCCGAGGTTTTTTTTTTCGTCTGGGGCTTCCTCTGAGTCTGAAACTTCCTGAAGATCATTCGGCGAAGGGGCGCAAATTACACCTACCCTGGTGATGATCGATGATCGATCGCCCGCCCCAGGGACGTGGGAACCATTTACTATTAGTATTTATAATTCTGGGGGCGGCCTGGCCGCGTCGAGCTCCGAAGAAGTCAAATTTGTGTTCCCAGGTGATTATTGAGCCGTATGATGGAGGAAAATAACCGAACTCGCGGTGAACGCCATAATGTAACCTCTAACTCACAAACACGGACTTAGCTGCTGATCAAACAATCCAACATGATGGATTCAAAACCCCCAAGCGGCACCCATCCCCCCGAAATGAACTTGACTAACATATCAACTGCTGTTTCGTCCATCATTCTGGGCCTCATCGCGGGGGTCCTTTCCCGTTTGAAGTTGTTGAGTTTCAGCTTACGGACGACCATCGAAAGGTCATAATCGAGATACTCTCCTCTTGAGTATGCGAAACGAACTAGTGGCCCAACTTTCTTCGCGGTCTCGGCTTATGGGAATTTAAGGTCATTTTCATTGCAAGACCGGGGCAAGTCACCCGGAGTCCCTTTCGGTGACCGTCTGTCCCATGTTTAGCGGTCAGGTGTTGTAGTGGGGTGATCCGCGCTCTGATCACGCCTATCGAGACTATGATGTACTCACTGCCTGTTACTCAGTCCGTGCTCTTGGTGACTTTGTTAGGCTGCGTTAAGCAGAAGGAGGGAGGCTCCTCGACGGTGTTCACCTCGCGGAGACTTGGCTACGCAAATCGTCAGGTACAGGGGCATCAAAATTGCGTGCAGTCCTTGAACATACCACAAAAGCCTCTCGGCAATTAGCAAGAACATGATCTAAAAAAACGACCAAAACCTACTCAATACGCAAGGCGGATTGAGAATCGCGAAATTCCACCTGGCCGATTTTTCATGTGGAATCGGTAGAGTTCCTACGCAACTAGCGGTTGGTATGTTTCACGGGTTGGGATCATGCATGGGAATGGGCGAAACTGCTCGTAATTCCCAGCAAGCGTCTTGGACGCGTTGTGGTTTGTCGGCCCCCACCCGGCGCATATTTTATTCTCTGGCACTTGAACCCGCTTGATCGTTGCCCCGTTCTAATCTTCCTCCTTAAAGACCTGATGCCCGGTTGGCCCAGATGGTACTGTATATCGCGTAGCAGCGAATCCACCACCGCAAGAGTCCAAGGATAAGTTGGGATCGGTGTCAGCCGCGTCAATATTTTTCAGGAGATAGTCGAAGATACCATCCTTCGGAGAAACACCGCGAGATTTTCGACGGATGGATGCGCAGTGCCGAACATCAAACCTGAGCCATATACTGAATGACCACGGTCTTGAAACCTGGCTCAAACCAGTTCCACGGAAACCAGCGGACCCAGTAACAAGAACGGTACTCCCTGGGGGAACAAACAACATCTCTCCTGGCCGGCAGAATCAGTCTGCAGTAAGCGTTCTAGCTGGAGAATGGTTTTAAATAAGAATGGGTCGTACCAACCCGGTAGCGTTTTTCAGGGGGTTTCGCATCGGATTAACACGTTAAGAGCTGCCATCCGGCATTTCTGTTGAGATGAAGAGGTAATAACCGAAACGCAAGTTCTTGGTAGTCCTTGAGTGGTTCAAGCACAAAGAGGGACCTAGAGGGCTGCAGGGGGCCTTTCTTTCAGAGTTGGGAAGAGCCGTCGGGGTGGATTGTAATGTAAACTCAAGTGCGCCCGTTGAGTATCAGAAACACGAACTCAAATCATTGCCTCGGCGGTCAAGGACTTTTCCCACGCTTGCAACACCTTTCTTCCAGAACATGTCCCGCGACCCGGAGTTCATGCTCCCGGGCGATCTCCGTGATTGGAGACCGAACTCCCGGCCCGAAAGGTGAGATCATGGATGTATCCGTGGTTTTCTTTGAAGTGCTTCATCACCGATGCCGTATAGGTCGTTTTTGCGTTCACGTTCACAACCTAAACCACGAAGAAATCTACATTCGCGATACGCAGACATGATGGAGAGCATCCGTTCAAGGTCAGAACGGGCTGGATCCTTTGATTCCGGGAGCTTCACGACACGTCGAACCCGCTCGTCCAGCATCACATCGCCTTCATCGCTAACAAACCCTACGGTCCCACACCAGGATTCTGATCACGGAAGGCTTGGAACTGGATTTTCTATTCTGAAACTTGAGGCCTCAAAGAGTCAAACACCGCAGGTTTCTTTACCCAAGATCTCGGCACTTCCACCTTGGCTGCAGGATACTATCACTGAATTAGATGTCTCCCACCCTCTCCGTACTATATTCCCTACTTCCCACAACGCCTCCAACCCTGGTGTCGTTGATCATTCTCTTGGGAACCCACCTGATGGCCCGATGCCTCGGCATGCTCATCCTGATGATGCCGAACGGCCCTTCCGCTTCACTTCGGCACCGCGAATCCAATCCGAGGCTCGCCAGCCAGATTCAGACACCTCTTCTGATGAACTGCGGCCGTTCTCTCCGAACTATCCTTCGTATCGTAACAACTCCTTGCTCCATCTGCGTTCCGGATCTCCTTCCCTTTCTATCGGTGCTCTCTCCCAGCCAGAAAGTGCCTTCCCCACTGCTACGAATTCTAATCCGAGCTCCCCTGCACGGACTAACGCGGCGGACACCGCGCATATATTCGGCCCAGAAACTGTGCCTCTCTCTGCTTCATCACTAAATCACGATGCATCCGATCGAGTCTTCCCTAATCCGCCACGCAATCTCGGGCATGACGGGATATTCAGATACAACCCGTCTCAGACTGACTCGGCGACAGTTCTCTCTCCTTCCCAATCATTCATTTTCGAAAGGCCAATACAAGTCTACTTCGACTCTCCGATGGAGGATCCTGTTGGCAGTGACTCCTCGGAGCCCAACGATTATGACCCATTCAAACTGGACCCCGACGAATACAAAAACCTTAGTTTCAAGTGGGCCCCATTCGATCTGCAAACCGGGACTCGGAGGGAGCTGACGACAGGCGAGCCGAAAACAAGCGTTCGGCTATCTGTTTCCGACGAGGTACTTGTTTCTGATGGCCCGGGTTGCGAGTTGGCTCATCCCCACCCGCTACTGTTAGGCCAACCCGTGTTCTCGCTAGCTGTATCCCGACCGGGGAACCCGAGTATTTTGCCGTGCCATGCGGGGCGAACGGACTGAGATACATTATATATGTAGATAGTTCGGGCACAAATACCAACTCCCTTGCTGCTAGTCAGAATCGTTGGCCTGCGGAAAATCGACAACATCATACAACCTCAAGGTTTCGTTCCAGTCCCGCTTCCGTCTTCGTCTCAGAGAGAAGTACCTTGTGGAGGACTCCCATGTGGTGCTCCCCACTCTGCCCTTATGTTTCCCCCCACTCGAGCTGAAATGATCTTCGGGGTTCTGTGGAAGCTGCATAGATCTCATGGAAAGTTCCCCCACTCGTTCGTGAAGGTCTTGACGGGTTTCACCGAGCTTTGCGAGTGTTGTGCTACCCGCAAAGAGCAACCGGAGTAGTGAAACAAAAGCGCGGAATGCTGCAATTGCATCTTCCAGCCACCTTCTCGCGTTCAATGTTTACCGATTTGGAAATCTTCATGAGAAGACATACCGTAGCGTCATCCACATCAGCAGGGGTATAGCAAAGAAAGTTATACCGGCGAACGGTAACGTGGCCAATGTGGCTCCAACCCAAACGCATATGCCTGACATCAGACCTGGGGGCACCATCAGAATGTACCGGTTATGCTAAGGAAGCAAGCAGCCGACCATAAACGAGCTTGTATTGGGCTATTTCATCCCAAGTGTCCCAGACGGGACCAGTCTTCTTAAAGTTGTGGACAGAGTATGCGGTCGTCAAGAACACAGGGATCCATAGAAGGAGACCGGGGATAGACAAAAAAAGGAGGAAGAGAGACCACATTAAGCGGATCGTCGTCCGGTAGACAACTGCATACGGTTTCAATGGTCGCCTGATCCTGTCGTCTTTGATACTCAGGCGTGCCAGCTGATCTTGATATGCCTGTGCAATGGTGGGTTAGACAGACAAAGGAAATGTGCACTCAGATTACCTTGAGATCAACACACAATCGTCTTATCTTTTCATCCTCCTCCTGCAGGTTCGAGCCAGGTTTTCCCTCATCCTCCCCCTGGGGCGGCGGCGCGTGGGCGAGCCCAAATACATCGATGTAGGCTTTGACGAGCCTAACATAGTCCCCTAGGCTCATCCTCGTTCCTAATGGCGCGTAGATGTTTGCAGCACATTTGGCGGAGCGAAGGATTTCCCAGGACTGCGCGTCCATGGTCCCCTGGCTAATCTGTCGACGCATATTCTCTGTTAGCTGGCGGATATTGGCGTAGTCGACTGGTTTCAATAACTCGGGGTTGTCCTGCACGGGGAGTAAATTGTGGTATCAGGTGGGGCGGGATGAAAACCAGCCTTGGGCGTGAACCGCATTGGGGGGTGGTACGTGACCAAGACATCGGACCGCCAGTGTTGACGGTGGGTATAGGTGATTGAGCAATTTTGGATATAAATCGCGAAATCCGGGTCATCCCTGTTCCTAGACAAGACATCCGAAACTATCCTGGCAACTTTCGTACAATCAATAGGACAAAATTTGGAAGACGAGACACTAGATACTTACCGCCAGTCTTCAAAGGGGCCATGGCAGGATGGTAACGGCTTTTCCCTTCTGGAAACATACAGACGGCATCGCCAAGTTCCAGAGCCTAAGATGTGAAGACGTGAGGTTCTGGAACAGCTGCTTGAGGAGAGCCATTGAAAATCCGTACATCCATGAGGTGCGACATGACCTGTGTATTATCGACCTGGGTGTCCTCAGAACAGTCATTCCGTCGCCTAATCGGCACAGTCCCGGCAGACTCGATGAGCCAACTGGTAAATGTCCGCCTGCCGAACTGGGTAGCCTTTGCAGTGAGACGGACCAGGCTGCGTTTCTTCGATAACGCAATCGTCAATGTCGAGAGCTATAGCATCTGGATGACAGGAGTTACGTACCCTTGATGGCACTGTGGCGACGAGAACACTGCGATGACACGTGGTCAATGAAGTTGGACACTGAACCAGAGAACGCACAGAGCATCCGTGAGGGAGTTGCTGTGGTTTGCACACACGATGCTGGGATACTCGTGAGCGAGAGGGAGCGAGATAAGGAGGGAAAAACTGACCACGGTTGCCCGTCTGGCGGAATCAAGCCCGAGTCCTCGACCACGATCGAACCGTAGAATATCTTGAGCACAAACTTGAAGAGCAGTCTGGGAGAGATTGTGAGCGACGGTCTGAAAAATATCCTTTGATCACTGACCGAATGAGAAAATAAGACCAGGGACACTTTGTGCCTTTCCTCTCCATCGTGGTTATGGACAGATCATCCCACCTCTCCGTCATCATCGACCTCTGCCCGACCCAATGGCTGCTCTCCGCCCAACCCTCAAACCCACACCCGCTCTCATTCGACACCTTTCTTTCCCATCTTTTTGTCTTTTTAAACTCCCATATCGCCTATAAACACGAAAACTCCCTCGCAGTCTTTGGCGCATTGCCGGGAAAAAGGTCTGCGCTTCCCTTCCTATCTCTATTCCTCGGCCTTAAATCACCCAGTTTACTCTTCTATTCTTCCGATGGGGCGGGAGATCCTTCAACGGCTGAAGCTGTCCTGCCGGACCCAAACTCTTATCGTTTCTTTAAAACGGTCGATCAGTCCCTCGTCCACCGTATCTCTCGCGAGTTCGATATCCTCGGCCAACCAGACACTGAAGGTACCTGTGATTATCCCCACCCGACTAACAGTTACCAACACCTTACCCCTCAGAACCCTGTGCATTGGTTGGAGCTCTCACCAAGGCGATATGCTGTATGTCTACCTCACCCCCTCGTCTCTCGCCGCCATGCTCACGAACCTAGACACCAACCGCCTCGTGCATCCTACTCAGTCAATTAGCTCCCCTGAAGACTCCGCAAACCTACCCGACCCACGTATACTCATCCTTTCCGTCTCACCTGACGCATCAAACTCCTACATTCCGATTATGAACTCGATTTTTTCCGCCCAGAAGCTGGTGAGTGCAACCCATTTCTACTCCCTGTATCTTCAACTTTCACCCAGAAAATTACGATAGATGTGTGCAAGATATTCGGCCCAGATTCCGTCTTCCTCCAACAAGCCGCCTACCTCACAGGAGGTTCCTACATTTACCTCGAGCATCGCGAGGCCCTGCTCCAATATCTCATAGTATGTTTTCTATTAGACTTTACTTCCGTTCAACTCGCAAACGCATCCCAGATGTCATTCTTGCCTACGCCCTCGATTCGCAAAATCATTACCGTTCCAACGGAAGACAAGACGGACTTCCGGGCTGCTTGCTTCTGTCACAAACACGTCGTAGACGTTGGATACGTCTGTTCGGTTTGCCTTTCCAGTTCAGTGCACTCGGTTGCACTATCCAAGTACCGCGACTAATTTGTTCGCCCCCAAGTCTTTTGTCAACCTGTGCCTGTCTGCTCGACATGCCGGTAAGTCTACCCATCCCATCCCTCCACCTTAACAACGTTTCATAACAACACCGTACAGCACGAAGTTCCCAATGAAAACGCTTCAGAGACTGAACATGACTCGTGCCTCTTCGTTGACTGGTGCCGGAGCCTCGCAGCCCTCTACACCTCGTCCTATGAATGGGTCCCCTGCGAAACAGGTATACACAGGACTTGCTGCAAATCTACGCTGAAGTTGAGGTAGCACCGGTGCAAAGCCCTATATCTCTAGTCTATTAGCTACACGGTTTTTGTGTATCTGCGTAGGGCCGCATGATGGGATTGCACAGAGCATTCCACAAGATGGTGTACGAACGTATGAACAATAAAAAGTATGCACATAATCTAGACCGGAAGCAGACGTGAAGACACCTGGGCACATACGATCCCAACGCATAACATTCACGGCTTGGATTCTGCCTTCGCTTTAGCGGCGGATTCCAACTCTGAGAACATCCCACTCTTCAAGCACATTGAACGGAAGATGCCACCCTCCTTCCGAATCAGGTTGTAAGGAGTGTCAAATTCAGCGATTCTTCCCTTGTCCAAAACAACCAAGCGGTCATAGTCGATGACTAGATTAGATGAGGGCGATTAGAGACGCAACAACATGAATGAAAGTAACACACCAGTTCGAAGGCGATGGGCCACGGTGAGCAACAGCGAGTCGTTAAATTCTTCTCTGATAGTAGCCTGGATCTTGGCATCAGTGGCGAAGTCGATACTGGAAGTTGCCTCGTCCAAGATAATAACCGAGCTCCGACGGAGCAACGCGCGAGCCATGGCGATCAGCTGACGTTGCCCATTGGAGAAGTTCGAGCCACCTGCTGAAATTTGAGTGTCAAGTGTGATTTTCGCCTTGCCCGCTTCAGACTCCGTAACAGAGACCGCTGTTGATGCGGTGCCTTCTGTCTCGTGGATAGATGCCGCTCTGGATGCCTGTGCTGAGGTCCTTTGCGATTGGTGCTGGCTCGGGGTGATGAGCTGAACCCGGTATAAAGCGTCCAAGCATTCGGAATCATCATGTTCGCCTGTAGATAAAACGTATGAGGACGACATTGCAAAGGTGTTCTGAAAACGCACTGAATGGATCTAGATTTTCTCGCAGGGTGCCTGAGAATAACGTAGCTTCCTGAGGTATGAAGGTCTACAAAGGACTCAGCCTGTGGCCTCAACATAAACGAAGTGGAAACCTACAATCCTAGATCGCAAGTCAGAGACACCTATCCTGCAGATGTCGATACCATCGATGATGATCCGCCCACTCGAGGGATCGACAAATCGCAGAAGACTCATGGCCAATGTAGACTTCCCGCTTCCCGTACGTCCGAGGAGTCCAACTCGCTCCTTTGCCTTGAGATTGAACGATACATTATGGAGGACGGCGGGGAGTTCTGGGGCGTAACGGACGGAAAGGTCCTCCACGACAAGCAGGTTATCCTTGTTCGAGCTCGAGGGCCAATAAGCCGGCGGTCTGCTGGATTCGATGATGGAAGGGGGTTCCTGGGGGAGGTCGAGATACTCTACGAGTCGTTCAACGGAGTTAAGGTCCAACTCGAGTCCGGTCCAGTGACGGCAGGCCCAGTACACCGATGTACAGAACGACATGGCCGACGTGATACACACACCAGCCGTACCGGCAGAGACGTAACCAGAAAGGGAGAATAATGTGGCTGCAAGGACTCCCATGCCACCCAAAGCATCGAAATGCAACAAGAGGTGGCGATTTAACATCCAGAAGTTGTAGAACATCCGGACGGTGAGATCAATCTTGACGTGAATGTCGTTCAGAAAACGCTGCTCGGCTCCGAAGGCTCGCACGGTGACGATTCCTTCTAACATTTCACCGAATCCTGAGAAGATAGGAGAGCGGGAGTTGGATTCCATCCGCCGGAGGTCACGTCCCGTATTGAGGTACCCGACGGCGAGGCGTTGATACATGTAACCAATGATGGCAGCGGGGAGCAGGAAGAACGGGAAAATGACACTGCATTTCATGAGCACAGCGCTGCACGGAGTTATTTTTTGCACGTACGTGACAACCAAGACAGAAGAGAAGAAAGTGGCCAAGGAATTGTTGACGGCGTTCAAGGTTCCTGCGAGTGAACTGTCTATTGTTTCGATGTCCTAGAAACATACTAAGCTTGAGCTTAAGAGTAGGGTTACAAGCTCATACCTTCGAAAACCTGTTCAGGAGGCGGCCCTGAGGTGTGGTATCGAACCACCGCATGGTGGCGTGGACGACGGTATCCAAAAGCTGTTTGAACATCCTCTTAGAAGCCTTGAGAGCCGCAGCGTACTGCACGATGAGGGTCAAAAGGAGGACAAGCCCGCCGCCAATTCCAATGGCTGCGAAGACCCCCACGTAGAATACTGGGTGCTTATCGGCGGGTGGAAGCTTGAAATCTTGGGCAACGAATGACATGTTGGCATGCGCCAAAGCGTGGTGGTGGGCGGCCGGGTTCAAGTGATGGAAGGCGGACATCGGGGATTGTGCGACAAATTCATGCTCTGGGGTGATGAAAGATGAAAAGGCATAGAAATCGAGTCTTGACCTGTCGGGGTAAGCGGCATCCCAATACTGCAAAGCTGTCAGGAGATCGGCACTACCTGATTGCGCGTCGGGAGACACTAACCTTTATCCACACTTTCTCTCCAACAGTGGCTAACTGGACAAACGGTTGGGCCGTGCAAAGGGAGGGGATGTGGCGATAGTTCTTACCTGCTGGATCACGATCAAGACGAAAATCACCGCCCAAGACCAGTAAGAGCTAGGAGAACGGCTTAGTCAATGACGATGCAAAAGATCCAAACCTTACGTGGCCTTCAAGTAGGTATTATAGATGCTCCACTTGACACTTCCTTCCTCACGATGCTCATCCTTCACAAGCTTTCTTGGGCCTTTCTTCTTATCCTTCACAGTGGCAGCATCATCCTTCAGCGCTTCCGCCTCAGGGTCTTCGCTTTCTTTGGCCTGTACAGCCTCTTCTTGTTGGGCGGCATGAACGTTCTCGTCATGGGTGATCTCCTCGAGGACCCCTTGAGCACGTAAATCCTTCGGGGTGCCCTGGGCGTCGATGCGGCCATCTAACATACGGATAAGATACGCTGTTGCCGGTAAAACCAACTCGACGTGATGAGTGACGAGGACGACAGTTCTGTTCGCAAAGAGGGGGCCGCAGAGGAGTTTCTCGAACAGAGTCCTAGCAGTATGGCTGTCCTAGATGAACTGTGAGATCATTCTGAATACGTTCAGCAAGGTGCATACCACGGCACTCAATGGGTCGTCAAGGAGAACGTATTTCGTTCTGGCGTACACAGCGCGAGCAAGGGCGACACTAAGTTAATGTGTTAGCAACTCAACGTCGCAGACCCAGACGAAGTGTACCATACCGAGCTTTTTGTCCACCAGACAGACTGACGCCCCGGGCTCCAATTTCTGTGGCATCGCCATCCTCGAGCATGTCGAAGTCTGGTCTCAGAGCGCAAGCATCGACGACCTGTTCATACCTCTCCTCATCAAAGAGAGAACCGAAAAGAATATTATCTTTGATGGAAAGATGTTGGAGCCATGGAGATTGAGCAGCATAGGAGAGACAATGCATGAAGCCGTTTCCGTCGACCTTTGAGGGATTTTTAGTAAGTACGAGCTCTCCCTCGAGTTTAGTCATCTCCCCGAGGAGTGCCATCTAAGTTGGAAGGTCAACAGGTTTCACAGTAGGGAGATGTCTCTTACTCACAAGAAGGGCAGTCTTTCCGCTGGCCGTGGGTCCTGTGGAACAGAGGGTAAACGACTCGAAAAAGAGTGCAGGAGAGCACACTGTACCGGTAACGACAGTTAATTGTCCGTCAGGGAAAAAAACAGAAATATCCCTCAGTTCGAACCTACGATCCGGAGCGCCCTCAGCGTCAATGGTTGAGGCAGCATCCGATTCTGTGTCCGGAACACTCGGCACAGCGACCTTGCCCTTGCCCTTGTCATCCTTCTCCTCAACCTCGTTCCACTTGAACGAACCTTTGATAATTCCGAGACCCTCTTTGTTTCCGTGTCCCTGGGTGTCTTCCTTGAGGCTCGAGACCTGCCCGTCGACTTCATCCTCGTCAGTGTAGCCCTGGATACGGTCCAAGGCTACCTTGGTTTGCATCATGAACACAATCCAGGTGGGAATTACGTTCAAGGGGGCGCGGACCATTGCGAACAAAGAGATGGCGGTGAAGGCGACGCTGACGGTGAGTTGGTTTCCGAGCCAGATGTAAGACGCGAAGGAGACGACGGAGACTAGGATGGGTGCCAAAGTCCAAATCGCGGAGAATAGGACAGAGTTAATGCGCGATTTGACCATCCACGAAAGTTCCTTCTTCCTGGCGTCCATGGTACGCTGGGTCCAACGTTCCTCCCAGGCAAAGAATTTGATGAATTTGATGGCACCAAGAAGCTCGTTCAAAACGCCCATACGTTTGTCGCGGGCGGCCAGGAGACCCTTGGATATCGAAATGGAACGTCGCGCCAAAAGTCTAGGGAGAATTAATTCGCGAGGCATTCACCCATAGGAAATAACGTACTGGTTCAACGGCCAAAAAACGACAAGTACGATCAGCCCAGAAAATGCGCTCCAGCCTAAAAGCTTGTACAAATACACGCCTGCGAGTGCAATTTCGAAAGGTGCGCCATAGATGAAATACATCCCAGAAACGAGAAAAGCGATTTGATTAGCGTCGCCGGACATCATGTTGACGACTTTGCCGACGTCTGCGCTGGACTTGGGATCATTGGTTTTTTCCGTGTCTTTGGCTTCGTCATCTTTCCGAACGGTTCCAGAAAAGTCCTTCCTCTTGAGTGCTTTGTCGTAAAGCGAGGCCATAAGCAGAGTACGGATCCTGACTTGAGCGCGACGACCGAACCACAGGTGGAGACAATCGGTCTCTGCCTGTGATTGAATTATCAGAGAATTTACGTGTGGTACGATCCTGGTAGCGCACCTTGAGCAACGTGGCCAAGAACGCGGCAAACGCGTAGATATATGCCTTTGCGCGGTTCTCCGGGGTGGGAGTGTCGATTGCAGCGAGGATCCTTTGGAGGAAGAACGGGCCAGCGTAGGTGAAAGTGACGCTGACTAGCGTCAGGAGGAAATCCCAAAGCATGTCCCCAGAATTGGCGGTCCAGAGTTTCCAAACGATGTGGGCGTGGCCGAGGTCTTTGAACAACGAAGTGAGCGGGCGGGAGGAAAGTGTCGGACTCAATTCCCAGACGTCGTCCTCGTTTAAGGTATTGTAAGTGCCCTTCTTGATGAGGGGAACGACCCAGTGGAAGGAAATCCAATCCCAGAGAGAGCAATAATCTTCGGGCGACACGCTCTTGCCGACGTCATCCTTATTTATTCTTGCGCTCGGGACAGCAAACGGCATGTTCAACACGATGACGAATAGGATGGCCAACACAGACAGGTTGACAACACGTGCGGCCAGCACCACCGGAGAAGGTAACGGGAGTTGGTAGACACTATAGTCGAAGAATGATCCGCCCAAAACGACGAGTCCTGTCAGGATATGGGCGAGGTAGAGGGCGAAGAGGTCGTAGAAGACGGTTTGGGATGGCCATGTGATTGGGCGAAGGGACGCGTACAGCCAGGTCGTGGCGGTGACGACGGACAGAATTGCGTCCCAATTTTTGGCGTGAACGGCGAACGTATATGAGCCGAGTCCTAGCCATACGAGGACTTGGAGTAGCGCCAATCCGGAGAGGCCAATTGTCCGAAGAATGGAGGTTGCGGGTTTGGTGGGGGTGGAGTGGTCTGTAGGGCTACCCTTTTTGATTTCGTGTGCGGCTTCGTATGCTTCAGCTTGCTCGAGAGTGAGGGAGTTTCTGAACGGGCGGGAGACCTTCTGCCAGAGGGATCGGACCCGTTCCGGGACCGGGATGAGGGTTACAGAAAAAAGGATAACGAGCGCAGAGGGAAGAATGGAGGCCCATAACTCTCGGACGAATGGGTCCCCGAAGTCGAGGAAGTTGGTACCCATCACTTGGGATACCTCGCGTTGACGGCCAACTGGGAGGTGTCGGTGAAGGAGTCGTGGAGTTGCGCGTGGTCGCGGAGCGCCGTCAAATAAACAATCCAAAAATTCCGCCATTATTTCTCACAGCGTCGGACTAGGTCGTATTCACTTGCACTCCTCACTCCTACAACAAAAGTCTATCTAGCACTCGTCTGCGCCCTATAAAGCGTCTCTCGTACGAAGTCTGCAACAACACCATCCAACTCTTCAACGGTTTCTAGCGTTCCGCCGCTGCACTGTCGTGTAACATACTAGGGATGACAGCCATCATGCTCGTCCACCGCCGTCAGGAAACCGCGATACCGACACACGGCCAGGCCTCAGGGGTTACCTTTTCTCCATGGATTCTACGTACTGTTCGGCGTCAATCAGTGCTGACCAGTACTGCATGCTTTTTTCCGGTGGCAACGAAAATTTCCACAGTGTGGAGGGAAGAACAATCTTGATTGTTGGAAAGGATATAATGACGGGTGTCAGCTGTACGCAGGAATGAAGTGAGTATGGTATACTGTAACTGTTCTCAAAACACGACCACAATACTACATAGATGTGTTTTCTCCCTCTCTTTGGTTTTCGCGCCATCTATTGTCTCTTGCTTCGTCTCGTGAAGTTTCTTCTCTCACTCTTTGTTGTCTGCCCCGTCCTCGAAAAGCCGCTGGCACAACACCAGAACCCTCCGTTTAGTTCACATTCCCACTCCCCACGCCAGCGCTTCAAACTTCAATACCAAGATCGAAATGGGTTCCAAAGTCGGATTGGTAGTCAAAAGATCGTAAGGGGGGGGGGGCGACAGTAGCCCAGGGATGTCGAGGTTTGGCGATGCGAAGGGTGTAAGGCAAAGGATTTCGTGTCGAAGGAGAGGCCAGAGTCCATGAGGGAGAGCGATCATGCACACGCATGATTGGCGAAGGGATCGGACGGTGGGTCTTGAATATATCTTGGATAATCCATCGAGGCCAGACTCCCCTAGACTCAACGTCTTCGTGTGATTCAGATATGTGGGTTCGCAGCAGAAGTCGTGTAAGGTATAGATGTCCAATGGGGGGCCTCCGGTCCTCTCCAGGAAAAGGGAGGCGGTTGCAGATGAATCAAGGCCCATAGGTTTGGGCAGGATGTTGTGGTCTCCCTCCATCTATGACAAAGGTGGGTGAAGTTGAGCAGGAGAACGTGCCATGGTATGTCGAATGTGGTGAAGGAACATTCGAACAACGGTGGACATTCTGGGTGACAATCTCTGGTGGGATTCGATTGCTGTTTAGAATTCCGAAGGGAACGGAGTGGCTGTCCGACGTTCTGTTCGGGGGGGGGGGGATTCCAAAGCAACGGTCGAGGGACAAGGTCGCTTTTCCTTTCCCAAAAAATGATGCAGTGAAGCGCACCGCATCTCTGCGATGTGTTAAAGGGCTGCGTCGGCATCCGAGTAGGTGGATATCTGGTTCTTTGGAAAGCAACGAGAGGGAGATAAGCGTGACCACAGATGATAAACATTATGTAAATCCCATTCTTTGCTACTTACCGTCGGAACACATAACGTGCTCACCCGCTACGGTATAGTTACTTCCCTTCGAACAATTTGTGGGCAGTCCCCACCGCCACGCTCCTACTCGTACACTTGCACCATTGGCCGACTATTTACATAATATGATTCTGGATATGCCAGAGTTCGTATCGCGAAAACCACCACTATACCTGTGCAGTGTCACTGTCAGTATACAAATATACCGAATTGCCCGCCGTGCAACCGATATTCAAGGGGGCATCCTTCACTTACTCGGTTGCGGCCTGTGACCTCGCTCATGAATGCCCTCAGACCAGAAAATCCGATGATCCTTGGTACTTGGTAGGTTAGTATAACGGAACCTGGGCCTGATTCATTGTATACTATTATGACTCCCGAACTTCTTCGATCACAGCCCATATTGAAATCGATCAGATACTAAATATTAACTTTCATGTTCTCCCTGGTCTCCACACCGAGTATGGTTTCCAGATACCGTAGCCAGATTCAATCGCTGTGCTGGCTCGAGTACTAGTATAAAAGCTACACATAACAGAGTGTGGCCGACACAATCCCCATCCGCCTCTGGCCCCTCTGCCCCTGTCTCAGAAGTTATGTCCGAGTCGTATTTCACCCTAGCCGATGCCGATCGCCTTCCCTCTGCCAACGCTGCCAGGGCGCCAGCTGATCAGGTTACTAGCGAGGTGACTCATTCCATAACTCTGTGTGGCTCATCATACTGAGGTTTCGCAGCCCAAATTCTCCGTGATCATCGACGGTAATCTCAACACCGATGGGCTTACCACGTTTCTACGTTCTCTTGACATCGGGCGTACAATCCAGAAGAAACTTTGCGTCAGATTCAACGCCCAGGAGTTATCAAAGATAGGCGACGTTCCCCACCAGTCCAACAGATTCTGCGACGTCTCGGCGGGCGAAACGAGTGAAGGTCTCACACTCGTGATCGAATCCCATCGGTGTTACGCAGCCGACCCGCAGGGCAACGCCCCCGCTCTCAAGGTACGAGCGGGAGTATTTATGATTGGATGTTTCATTGACTGCTCGGATATAGAGATTCTACCGCCATGCCTTCATTTGTAGCGATCTATCCCATGCGAACATCGTACCTTTCCTTGGCGTCTTCTCTAGTAGCAAGTTTCCCTACGCCTGCGTTTTCGAATCGGTTGGCAAGGAGAACATCGTAAAATATCTCGAAAGTAGGCCCAGTACCTCCAGGTTGAAGCTGGTGCGAAGCCATTTTCGTTTTGTCGTAGAGTGCCCATGCTCATATTTTGCCCATCGGGGCATCTGCATCAGCTGGTGGACGTTGCTCGTGGTCTCCAGCACATCCACGACCTGAACATCGTCCACGGTAACATCAGAGGGGTATTTATGTTCCATTCTTAGTGGATGCTCTGTGCTCACTATATCTCCAGGCAAACATCCGTATCGATGAACAAGGGGTCGCCCGAATTGCAGAGTTTTCTTCAGCCACCATAATTCTGGAGCGTGACATTGCATTCGAAGACATTGACGAGTCCGCCGAGTCCAACGTGTCACGATGGTGTAGCCCAGAAATCCTACACCCTGGCAGTTTCGGGTTAACCAAGGAAAAGGCCACCAAGGCTAGTGACATGTACGCCTTCGGCATGCTCGCCTATGAAGTAGGTCCCGATTCTACCTAGTACCTCGATGTTACTCAACTCGCACTCAGATTTTCTCCGGTCGAGCGCCGTTTCACGACAAGACGGATGTGGCAATAACAGCTACCGTGATTACCACAGATGAGCGTCCCTCACGCCCCACTCATCAGCAGTTGTCCGATCAGCTGTGGGAAATGATCGAAAAGTGTTGGTGTAGGGATCCGTCGCAACGTCCCACTATTCTGGAAGTCGTCACTTTCTTGGAGAGACCCAATCGTCCCTAGCGGTAGCTTGTCGTATCGTTGTTTTATAGAGTAATAATGCGCATCCCTCTTTCCGAAAAATATTCTACCCCCAACGATCCCCAACTGCACAATCGACCAATTCATTCCCTGTTGATTATAAGTCTTACCGTACGGGTGATCCCACTACGAAGAAGAGCAGAGCTATCAGCCAAGAACTTTCGTCGGAGGCGGTGGTCGTGCTCCGAGCGTGTAATATAATGCGAGCGAGGATCATCTTGCAAACCCGACTCAGCGGCGGAAGTTGCCGAGCGCCCATTGTACTCAGATGTTCGCTTTGTAGTACAGGCTCCCACCCAAGTAACCGTGCGCTCCAATCAAAGGGAATGCTTCCACAGAAAGGCTCACACAGCGTGAATAGATTGGTTTTGAAAGTGACACTTATACAGGGCGGGTGGGCAACATGATGTAATCGTGACTAGGGCATTCGAAGAGAAGGAATTCCAACGCCCCCGATGAGACAGGTTCCAACTCCTAGCGCTATCGTTCCGAGACCGTAGGGGGTTGTCAGACTCGGGGTACTCCTTGAACAACTTGTGGGTATCTGTCGGCTATCATCTGGAAGAGAGGGGGCGATCGTTGAGCCAGAATCTGTGGGTCTTCTCCCAGACCAACAAAGCTACCCGGAAGAAATCAGCACGGAAAAACTCATTGCGATTATCGGATCGTACATAGTAGAGACGCCAGCCTCGATCGCAGACGACAGGGTCAACGCTGCAGGTGGTGATCAGCTCAGGACTCAGTTAAACGTCTGGAGGGTTTGCATACAGCATTGGATTCCTATCAGAAACGCCAATAAGATGATGGGGGCGGTGTACTGTCCATGGTCATTGTACTCCGGGCTGGTATCTGCAACATCGGAACAGTTCATTTCGCGCAACACACAGCAATCCGACTCAGAATACTCACATCTCAGGTATAGATAGCCGGAGAGAGAAGAAACCATTCCTACAATATACGCCCCCCAGGTCATAGCTGTCGGAACTCGTCATCACATAATACCTCCTCTGGGACATTCCTGAGCTCACTAATTCCGACGAGCGAGTCATTAACCAGTGCGTCAATACCTCGATCCATGAACAGCTTCCAAGTGTCCTTCGCGGCAGAAACATAGGGCTTCCCGTATAGAGCTGGAATGGGGAGTAAGGATTAAGTTGCAGCGTTGCTCCAGTATGGTTCACCAATTTCAATATAAGCGTATCTTCACGAAAAAGTTAGGTCGGCATAGCAGATAAGCCAGGACTGCTGACCTGTTGAAGTACTCTATCATCGCCTGGATGCACGCAAAGAAGCATTCGGCACAACAGGCCAAAATCGCCCCAATAGCTAGAATGATAAACAGATGAAAACCAGAAGCGGGGTCTGCGAAAGGGTGGGCTAACGGTTTCCGTCGTCAACGGCGGCTTGCCTCACAGCAGACAATATGAGCCGAATAATGTCGAAAATGGCCACGATCAGAGACCCCAACGCTATGGATCCCAACGATAACGTCGAAGCTCGGACAAAAGCCTTCCTGGTGGGTTTCTCGGGCTGGAGGATCATAAAATTATTCAGGAGCTGGTAGAAACGGTGAATGCAACGATTATATACCATTCCTTGACCTTTTGGCCCGAAGTAATACCACGCTAGAAGTCAGTTTGGGGTTTCAGTCAATCCACGTGAGCGCGAAACAACGGAGGGCTTACAACCGAAGGGTCCCCCAGCGAGGGTGGCTAAAATGAGGTTGTTTATGACTTCGGAAGTCCAATAGTATGAAAAAACCTCGAAAAAGATGAGACCAGCGACTGTGCTTGAAGAGCAGGAGGTGCCCACACTGCAAGCTAGAAGAATTTGTCAAAGGCGCACACGCATTTTAGCCATCTGGAACCAACAGGGGTTACCGGGGGTCCACTTGTTATATCTATGAAACGATTGATTACAATTTGACCACCTTGTCCCGTTAGGATCGCCACTGGACGAGGCACTCACGTAGCAACAGTGGTGAAAATGAGCCATCTGAGGTATAAATTAGTTCATGAACGTTTGGCGGGGAGTGGTACGGTACATGTTTAAAGCGCTCTGGATCAACAACCCGATGAATGCGACAGCGTAGACACTTTTGTGGTGTTTCGAGACGTCGACGACGACTTGGAGGAGTAAGGCCGCAAAAGGTATCCTCGACCGGAAACCAAAATAGGACAAAACAGAGAATAGGGCGATGATCCCGAACACAATGGCTCCAGCTGAAAAATGTTGGGCGGTTATCGAGACCAAGGAAAGTGAGGCTCTTACAGACATAGCCGGTATATGCATAGTATACACAAACTGCGCTGCGAGAGGCTCACGTAAGATCGATTGTGACGAAGCTAACCGATATACCTACATGTTGAGCGCAATAGAGAGGACAAGCGTGACGTGCATGACCAACTTTGTGAATGTGCGGGTGAGGACCAGGTAGAGAGCCGAGAAGACCAACGCGACCGCGGCCACGAAAAGTAAAAGGTAGACCGTGTGCTTATTGAGGGTGAGAGCAGTTCCAGTGTTTCCACTACCTATGCCCCCTCCGAGGCCATCCTGGCTAACCCATGTGGAAATTGCAAGAGCAGAGACAACGACAAACCCGGCGAACTATCATAGGGCGATCAGTATCCGAATCAGTCGTGGGTTGCATGTTGGAACGCAATGCCTTGACCACATGAGACCATGTGGCTGTAGAAACGGTTTCCCATGGCAGGTGAGGCGGCCAGTTGCACCTTACCGCAGGCCCAGATTAGAACTCGACGTACCTGGGCGACGAACAAAACCAAGAAGATAGGGTCTCTGATCTTCTTCTTCGGTTCGAACCTCTGGCCTCCATCATAACCCTCGTCCTTGAAACCTCCCGTGTATCCTACGGCCGAACTATCTGGCCCAGTGGGATAGGCGTACTGGGGAGTTGGTCCCGGGTTGTACGGAGTCTGATTGTGACCACTATTCTGCCAACTCATGATGGAGGCGGATGTAAAGGGCTTGTCGTTCTGTGCGGACGCGAGGCTGACTCTGAGGGTTGGCAGGTTGCAGAGGGAAGGGGCGCACACATAACGTCATGAGGGAAGGCTCGAGACGACACGAGCGTTTCACTGTTTAGTATCGATTAACAACGATGATATCTGTATTATCTACATGGCTTCGGGTTGATAACAGACTATACAACTCGTGGAGTGTCAGGGTAAGAATGTCGTCAAAAGCCCGGGTTAGAAGAACACAACGGGAGGAAGGGGAAATCAGAGCCGTGTAATCGCCCAAAGTGCCAGGTCTTAAACGCAAACCAACCATGGATCACTGATCCTTCTCTTTCTCTTGTGCAGGGGGATCTCTCAACCTGATCACAACCACGGTAACGTTGTCGTTCGAGTATCTGGCTTTGGCATATTTGACGAGTTCTTCCACCGCCTCTTTCGGGCTCTTGATGTATCGCACATGATCGATAGCTTCCTTGTCTTCCGCGATATCCCACAGCTAGGAAAAAAGAATAGCACGCTTCAGCCGCACTGGCACTGCATGTCGCGGGCAAGGGTAGAACTTACCCCATCACAAGCCAAGATAACGAATTCGTCCTCGTCATATAACTCCGTCTCGGTCGTGTACGGAGACCCGACCACGAATTCTTTCATGGAAGAATCACCCAAACTACGGGTAACCGCCAACACACCGTTGACTCTTCCGCTCATAACAAAGCCACCGGCATCCATGATCCGTTTCGCCTCCTGCTTATCCGAACCTTTGTGATCGTAGGTCAACCTAATCGCCTTGCCGCCCCGGCACAGCACTCCACGGGCGTCGCCCGCGTTTGCGCAATAAAGAACACGGCGGAGATTAGGATCGGTAGGCGTGAAAATACTCGGGGGTGCGGTCGTGTTCGATGTGAGGGAGTGGTTGGAACCGACAGAAGAATGAGAAAGGGACTTTAACGCGTTCTTGATTCTGCTCCGCCTCCGGGCCTTCTTCTCTTTGTCGTCTGATGGGCTTTCGGTGCCGCTGTCTTCGACGGTGCCTTCGGCGTTGAGATTAGTTTTTGTTGATGTAGGAGAAACAGGGGACGGTGTAGTTGTGCGTTCAGGTGAGGCAGGAGTGGTTGCGTCAGAATTGTAGTTTTCAAGGAAAGATTGTTTTCCATCAGGATCCTCAATCCGCAGGAAGGCAGTGACGGCTGTGCACCCAGAATGCATCTTCCCATCGGCATCTTCGGCCAGTTTAGATAAATGTGAGTCGACATCATGGAACGTCTGATTGAGGATGTCAGGAACGGAAAAGGTCGGGTTGGTTTTCATCGCCTTCTGGAGATACTGGAGCGATAATGGGTGGGGACACGACCACATCCGCGAGTGAGGTCAGCTCTTCAGCGTGCCTCCTCGTGGTGAGGAATGAGCGCACCTCGTGAAAGTGTTGACCACACCACTCTGCAGCGTGCTTGCCCGCGTGGCCGTCAAAGACGGCAAAAAAGCCCTGCCCGTGCACTTGATTGAAAGGAGCAATGAGAGCATGAGAATCTTCCATGAATCTTCTTGGACCTTGAGTATGGGCTACTGCGCAAGAATACTTGGTGTATTGGGGCCAGTGCGAGGGTGGATTCTGCGGGGAGGGTCGATCTGTTAGTGGGCCAGTTGAGGGAGGACTGGTGTCGCGATCGTGCACCGTTTGGCCATCATAGGGCTGCGAGACCTGGACAATACCTATGGGAGGTGAGGTGTCCTTGGGGGACATTGATGGGAGGGAACCGAGGGAAAGATGGGGACTGTTTGGAGAGAGATGATGAGGGAGGAAAGCAAGCGAGATCGCCACAGAGGGCGGCAGTGATCTCCCACTCACCGACGTCTCCGCTCGGACGAGTCTGTTGGCGTGAAATCCACGTGGTTAGCTCTGCTCTCCCCCATTTCAGAACATTACCTTCGGTCGACATTTCTGGTCTCTGGTGCACAGAAAACTGCCAGGGGCAACAAGAAACGCAAACGTTAATCACTGTGGAGTGATCACCTGCACACCGACTACGTCAGTCCCATGCATCACCCGTTCTACTCCCCGTCCGAGGGTAATCTCGAGGGGAAGATTCTCATCTCCGTAAGTGAAGAGTTACCCCGAGATCCTGAGCCTAAATGGAACCCCCAGCCTGTCGTTTCGAACGCCAATATTGGCCAACTGGCAGCTGATCTTATCATATCCTCCCTAGACCTGCACCGGATTGGCATCTTCAGCCCGAGAGATCTCGTTCCCGTAGTCGGCGCCAGGGAAGACACTGGACCTGGGGTCACTACCCCGCTCGAACGTAGCTTGCCTTTCTACAGCTGTGATCTATCTCGCGCTCATTTTCCCAGTCTACGGCAGGCAGGATGCAAACATCGTTGTAATTCAGCAAAGGTCCCCAGCGCTCAAGGTAGTCCGAGACGCCGAAAACCGATTATCATTATTGTCTGACAAGTTTTGACCCAGAGTCGCAAGGATGAATTCATCTCGAGCCTTCTTAGTTTCATTCAGTCATCCCAATTTTCTGCGGTTGTATTTCTCTCGGGGGTGGACACTTCGAACCGGACAGGCGAGCAGATGGCGTACGTTTTTCCCTGAGCATTCCACAAGGCGCGTTGACCCAATTCATTTCAAGTACCCCGACATACAAACTCGTTCCCCCCGGGACACCACCATGGGACTCCTCCCCCCTTGAAATCTTCGCCCAGGTTCCTCTCCCTACCTACACCTCCATCCCCCAGCAACCCTTTTCTTACCCACAGGAAGGGAGAATCACGGAGGCAGTACCTCTCATACCCGGAGGGGGCCTTACACGCCGCATCTTGTCGTCTTTCCCACAAAAGTGGTCAACGCCCATCCTTTCCCTCCTGCAATTCGCCTTCGAAGGAGACAACAGAGTGGACGCGCAGTTCCTTGCTTCCGTGGTTTCCAGGCTGTTCGATACATCACACACGGAGAACGGGACGAACGGAACTGAATGGAAGCAGCCAAAGAGCTGGAATGGTGGCCTGTTTGGAACACCACATGATCAGACCCTCTATGGCTGAGCTGGGATGAGGCGCTAGTTTCAGTTGTATTTTATTATGAGTTATGATGTCTTGAATTCAGTTCGAATCGTCTTTCATGCACCATGGCGCTCGTGATGACCAAACCTTCTGACAGTTCATCGCTCGGGCCAAATAAGTTCCACAACCACCAGAAGACAAGGACCGACCGTGTAGACGTCAATGCCCTTCTATGCCGTCCAGCTGATGAACCGGTGGAAGTTCCTCTCAGCTTCAGGGGCACGACACGCGGATACGATATCATGATCGCGGTTCCGCCACGCATGAGTTTCATCTCTCAGTCTCTCTGGCTGCATGCAGCGGGTCAACATACACTCCCCCGGTCACACCACAGTATCAAATACACAGCCACGACGGGTCGGTTCGTGGAGTTTCCTACAGTCGCATATTTTGCGGGAGTAGTCGAGTCGGTACATCACAATCTACCTCAAACGGCTCATGTTAACCTCTTCTAAACTCGCAGATCCTTCGATCAGCTCCCTACATGGATTCACATGGTGTCCGAACACGTATCAAGAGTGCCTCGTCGATAGTGAGACCTGCTAGGGACCGGGATCTTGGGTGGAATGATATCTGTCCCCCCTGGAAGTCGGAAAATATGGAGCATTAAAGCACGACGACCCCAGATACCCACCGCATACGTCCAACTTCATCGGGTAGAGTCCCTGATGACCGGTTGGCGACGAGGTATTGATACATATTTCGAAAACTCGATCATCGCTCCCGCCGCAGTGGAGGCGTTTTCTATCGTCCTCCGTGCGCAGCCGTAGTGGCGGTGATACGACCAATTCCCGCCCGAGGAATGGAAAGTCTATCCAAAAAGTCAGTGAGAATCCCTTTCTGGTGGGGATTCTTCATTCACACCTAATCCTAGTGTGGTAAGAGACTGATCCTCCCTCGCGCAAATTGTAGACGGCCGGACAAGACAGGATCCCATAAATGTCATCGCCACACCACGTAAGTTTAACTACATCGCCCCACTCCCCCATGCCTCTCCATGCAGGCACTGCAATGATCAGCTCTCCCCTTCCCCAGCGATACGTAATCGTTACACGCTGCAAATATGCAGTTTTGCGGGCGATCCAACGCAAGCGACCCAGCGGAACGAGGTTAGCGCACCCAGCTTCCATGAATTACGGTGGGTTTGGAAGTATAGACTTGGATCTTGAAACAGTACGGTTTCAGATGAACGTGGAGACAAAATTCCGCGAAATCACGGCACTCCGGTGGACTTGTCCATCGCAACTCAGAGGAAGAATAAAAGGTCAGCTACTCTATCGGAGGAGCCCGGGACCCCCTCCCTTGAAACCCCTCGATATGTGCTGCTCTCAGGAAGCCCTGGGCACAGGAACGTGCTTCCAAGCCATCCACCCGTTGGTCGGTTCCCTTTACAGGTTTGGATGCGTCATAGTTTGCGCTGTAGTCCTCCCACGAAGGCGATCTGCCCCGAGGCCGGCAGCCCGCCCGCCGTTCTCGCCTTCTACGCCGTCCAGGGTCCAAAGCCCCCCTTCTCCCAGCGACGATCTCTCGCATCAGTCTCATTTTAGCCTGGCTCAACAGCTTCGCCCGTTTTTTCCGCCGATCTGCAATTGGTTGGAAGAGGATGATTTGCAAATGGCTAAGGGACTGCCCATCAGCGCAGGCGGATTTGCAGACCTCTGGAGGGGGTCTCTTGATAATCGCCAGGTTGCGATCAAATCGTATCGACGCTATTTATCTTTCGATCTCTCTCGGGTCTTCCTGGTACGTGCGCATAGCCCTGTCTCACGATATTCCCTTCATTGAAGCACCATCTATAGAGATTTTTGCAGGAAGCGCTGGTTTGCAGCCGCCTCTCACACCGGAACATCGTATCGTTTATTGGGGTCTATAGCACCACAGAACATCCATTCTCTCTCGTATTCAACTTTGCAGGACACCTCGATCTCGGGCAATATCTGAAAACTCACCCGACGGCTAGGAGACTGGAGCTGGTACGCTTCCATTCTTCCAAGATCTCTCCAGATCCTCCAATTTGATGACACCCCTTGATCACAAGCTAGCTGGTATTGCTCGGGGACTGAATCACATGCATGATCTCGATATTGTTCATGGGACTCTCAAGACTGTGAGGTCATCCACTCGTTTTTGGCACGTGTGTCACATGTTCACCTCATTCCAGGGCAATATCTTGGTTGACCTCGACGGTATCACGCGGATCGCGGGGCTTGGGTCGGCGCTCATCCTCGGCCACACAACGGTTTTGCCGGAGATGAGTATTGGGTGGTCGTTCCGAGGGAGTGCTCCAGAATTGATGTATCCTGGAGAGTTTGGATTATCTCATCCGCAGAACTCCAAGGCTAGTGACATCTATGCGTTCGGTGTGCTCGCTTGGGAGGCAAGGGTTTCACGAGACTTTCCAAATCACTCGCTGGAATGACCTCTCTAGGTTTTTGCTGGACGCACCGTGTTCTCCGATAACTCCGACGTCATCGCTGCACACGCGATGTGGAAGGGTACACAGCCACCACGCCCCGACCATCCTGAGGTCTCTGACCGGATTTGGGAGATGATGAAGCAATGTTGGAAGAGAACGCCACCAGAACGCATCGCCATCGTGGAAGTCGTTCGTGTTTTGGAAGCGGAGCATACGGCTAGATTTCACGGTGCTCCTTGACGTCCTATATTGCAACTCATACCGCTTGCTTCAGCTTATAATATATATCACACAATGCCCGTTTTTGTATTCCTATCTAACCCCCCCCCCGGCGTAACCTAAACAAACCCCTCACTTTTATATAATTATTCTACATTCCTCCAACTTATTATTATTACTTACCTATCGACTATTATTGTAATTTATGATGGTTTTGTAGGCCCAGAGTGGGCTGTCCACGTCAGGTACTCCTGCTATTGAACACGAGATCGGATACCAGGAATTGCGTATTGTCCCTCCCGCTTGAGTCTTGGGCCTCGCATTCATCGACTCTGACTTGGGAACAGACCAGCAATACCGCAAACATGCACCCGCAGAAAAACTGGGATGGGGGAACGTTACGAGGGAATCTATTTCGTTAAGAGCCGAAGACGGTCGCTGGAGTAGAGCCACCAAAACACGCTCACTGTCGCGACCGGCATATATCGTATTAAAGAGAAGACACGAAACGAGCCAACGGAGTGGCGCAACGGCCTGGAGTGAGGGCAGTGCCAGTGGTGACGCAACCCAGTCACCGGGCCAGCCACATCCCGCCACCCCTCACGAAGACTTGATCTTTGAACTTCCGGTACTTCGTCTATACACCTTCCTGCGCTGTTTTACCATGTGCGACATCATAACGAAAAGGCCTGAAAAACCGGGAGTCAGTTTTCTGGAACAAACTTCAACAAGAACACGCACCTGGCCACCAAAGAGCAAACATAACCCCTCTGAAATAGTCCCAGGTGTTCCAAGATCCGTCCTTAAATCCCTCGAGTGGATTTGTAGTCGGGAGAGAACTAAAGATTAACAACGCCTCGCTGGAGGCGCCAAGTGGATAGAGAAGGTAGAAAGTAGAGTACCGCAGGTAGACCAAAATGCCGGGGACTGTGCTCCGGGCCAGAGAAAGTGTGTAGAAAGCATAACGAATTACTTCTGTCGCGGACCAGGCGAGGATCATGGTCGAGTAAAGCGCGTTATGGCATGACTGGGAAATAGGGCGCGTGAAATATGTGATGGGAACGAATACCGCTAACATACCTGTTCATACTTCTGGGTGACGCCCCAAACGAGAAACAAGCGACTATACACCTGGATTACGACCGTAGGTATGGGGCTCTTCACTAAGCCGGAGATAGAGTGGACAATTTCGAGGGCAGCAGCAGTCTGGACGATGGCAACGACACCTCCGACGACATCGTAGGTCGTAATCATCCTATTGTAGACGCCTAGGAGCTGGAGTGGGATCATGGCGGTAATTAAGAGACTTTTGGATGGGATGAACAGGCTTTTTGCCTCTCTGACGAGCTCCTCGATGAGTTGACGAATGTATTCGGCGAGAGTGTGGAACGAAAAAGCGGAGGCACCCTCAGAGGTTGAGCCGAAGATTTCGGGGAGAGGGATGTTAGTGAGGTGGAGGTACGTCACGACAAGGACGTAGGCCCAGCCGAGGCACGAAAGCGCGTTGTACAGTATCAAGTAGTAATTCTTGATGGGTGCTAGCGGCCGTGACCGTTTAATGTTGGCTACGAAAGACGCGTGAGCCACTCACAGGGCCGTTTTGCGGTGGGAGGTTTTTGGACCATGATGGCGGAAGGAGAAGAGTTGATCGAAAATACAATTCTGATCTGGAGGTAACTACACGAAGGAGACATGCATGGAGTAACTAAGGCTTTTTTTCATCCTTTTCCTTGTCCTTCTGCTTATTCTCCATTGATGGAGCGGTGAGTCGGGAGGGCTGAATGGCAGGAGGGTTTGCGGTCAAATGAGGGGGGAGGTTGACCTGAGGGGGTGGCTGAGGGAGATGGCCGTTGGCATTCGCGAGAAGCTGGGCCTGGTTGAGGGCCTGACGAAGAGCAGCGTTTTCGATGCGTAGCTGGTCGACGAGGGCGCGGCACTCTTCCCAACGCCTGTTTGCCTCATCGGCGGATGCGAGGGCGGAATCCAAGAGCTGGGAACGAGACTCGAGGGCCTTTACATGACTGTCCGGTTTTAGGATCGGGATCTGTACTTCAGGGGGAGATCGGAAACTCACGCGTCTCGCCGCTCGCGAAAGGCTCGCTGAGCTTTGCGGTTCTGCTCGGCACGTTTACTCTGTGCGAGGGCCCTTCCGGTCTTTGGGGTCTCTCCACCCTCCTCCGAGGGTGATTTCGGAGTCTGATCTGGCTGCTGGACGTTCGAAGGGGATGGAACGGTGACAGCGCCAGGGACGGGTATGTTCGGGATGGCTGGTGGCAGACCACCTGGAGAGTAGTCTACTGGTCCGAAGGGGAACTGGGAGATGTGGTGGAGGTGTGGATGGATCATCGGATGGGCCAGTTGGTGATCAACCAGGGTGGTGGTGTCAGCAGCCTTGCGCTTCTTGGAGGTTCGACCTGTAGTCGCCGTCGTCGTCACCGTCGGCGGGGGATCTTTCAGTCTGAGGGTGTGCATCGTGGGGGGAGAGTGAAAGACACCATTGTGCTCTTGCTCTCCTTCTCCGGCCGTCGTCGTAGCTGTATACTGGGCTGGATTACCAATAATTAGTCAGCACACATCCACCGTCTATATCGTCCACAATACAAGCACGCGATATGGAAATCCAAAAAATAAAAATAAAAGGAAAATAAAAAGGAAAAACAGGCTCACATTGCATAGTGTCGTCTTCTTCTCTTCCAGATTATCGTCCCAGGTTCCCTCTGCCTTATTTAACCCGCTTGAGGGGGAGAGCACACAAAGGGTGGGATTGCCTTATTCGGATTGCTGACTCAGCCACGTGGCTTTTGTAGCTTGACTACACTTTCGGTTTGTTACCGTGGGAATCATCCCCGCCGCGAATTCGTCGTCCCCTCCTTCCGCCCTCACTCTCCCACCCGTTCCCAGTCGTTTTCAGTGGCCGTCCCGTCCGCTGCTGTACGTGTAAACCAATGGCCTCGGAGTCCAAAGAGTCTACGAACCCCGTCCGTCCTCTCTTTTTTTTGCTACTGTTTGATACCACCCTCCGCTCATCTTGATCCAGAAGGGCAAGCAAGCCGAACAACCCGTGACAAACGTCGAGGGCTCCTCTCATCTCGAACCAAAGCAGTCTGTCCAAGACCCCTCCGACGCTTCTCCGTCCGACCAGCCTTCCACCCAACAACAGCAAGGGCCGGCCCCTGCTCAACAACCCACGACAACGACGACGACCGCGACGACGACTAATGCCACACCCAAACCGACTACTTCCACGGACATTCCTGCTGGAGAGAGGCACGTAGCGGACGAGAAGGACAAGGGCTCCCTCTCAACTTCCGCCGGTACGCGAACTCATTCTGGCCTCAAAGGCAACAAATCTTCTTCTGAAGGCGCTCTATCCGCCTCAGATGCAACCGCCACCTCTCCTGTCAGGCACGAAAAGTCTCCAAAATCCCAGACCAAGCAGTCATTCCTCAACAAACTCGTTCGGGTCCTCATTCCATGCGTTATCCCTTCGAGTCGTGCCCATGATGTCGAACTCCCGGGTGACGCCCAACCAACTGTAACCGTTCCAGCTCTCAAGGAGAAGCCTGCGTCCGTGGCAACTGTTAGAGAGGCCTCGTCCCCGGTCCAGGACGGCCGCACCACTGAACCCGCTCACTCATCCCACCAAACTGGTGATCCTTCGACCTCGTCGACAACGGTTTTCCCACAACCTGTCCCCCGGTCTGATACCCCTCCACAACCACCCAAGGACACAGATCCGGTTGATCTCCCGGCTGCTAACGACTTAACCGTCACCTCAACACCTTCCAAGACTTTGTTGCCCGTTGCGGAGACGGAGGGCGTGACTTCGGGGGCCGTTCAGCCACCGGGGTCCAAAGGGGATGATGTTGTGCACACCCGTACGCACTCACAAGACTCTGGTGATGAGTCTGATGCTACGACGACTTTCACAGAGGAAGACGACATGGACGAATTGAACGCTATCGATGACCTGGAGGACGAAGAGGAACGGCTAATCATGAACGGTGGAGTGGGCATCCCAATTGGACCTGTGAGCAGTAATTCATTTCCTTCATGCGTATTTACGCCTCACCGAGCAACCCAGGACGGCATCCCACGTCCCTTGTTGCCTCCCCTCGCCCCTCAACACGCCGGTCGTAAATGTCTCGTCCTTGATCTCGACGAGACGTTACTCCACAGCAGCTTCAAGGTGAGTTTTTACCCTCGTCTTACCTCTAAAAAAACTCATTCCCTACATAGTCTATCCAACACGCGGATTATGTCGTCCCGGTAGAGATTGAGTATCACTGGCATAATGTTTACGTTATCAAACGCCCTGGTGTCGATAATTTCCTCAAGAAGATGGGAGAGCTGTATGAGATTGTGGTTTTTACTGCGAGTTTGAGCAAGGTAAGGTCATCTCGTGTTGCCCGCCTGGGAAGATGCTAACCTTCCAATAGTACGCCGATCCCGTTCTCGATAAGCTCGATGTACACCGGGTAGTATCCCACCGACTGTTCCGAGAAAGTTGCTACAATCACAAGGGAAATTATGTAAAGGTTGGTTTCACTTTTTGCTATAGCTACTGTCTACGAATTAAATCTCTTTGGTCCCCAGGATTTATCACAACTTGGTCGACCAATGTCGGATACCATTATCCTTGATAATTCCCCAGCTTCGTACATCTTCCACCCCAACAATGCCGTGCCGGTCTCTTCTTGGTTCAACGACCCTCACGATACCGAGCTGACAGACCTTTGTCCATTTTTGACTGATCTGAGAACTGTAGATGATGTCAGAGCTGTTTTGGATGGTGGATTATAGTTCTTTTGTGTATAGAGAGGTTCGTGTTCTCCCATGTCACCCGACCCGCCAAGGCAATCAAGTGTCAACCGGTGTGGTCACGGGCTGCCTCAACCACCTCTCCGATAACTCAACCTTGCTCGTTTCATCCACTCGCACCGCCCCTCCTCCCATTGCCTCTGTTGTCCAACATTGCACACATCTATTCGCCCATCCACCCTCACATCTCTTCATGAATGGAACGCTCTTTTGTTCTGTGGTTTCATTCCGTGTTCTCCCATACTGTTTCTGACCCCGGTATATACGACCATCATCCAGTCAGCTTTCCGACACTCGTAGTTTTCCGGTCCTCTCTCCTCGTTTCTTCTCGACTAGCTCTAGTTTCCTGATACCCATCCTGGGCTTGCGTGCCAGTTTTCTTCCTCTCCCCACGTGTTGTTCATATACATAGTACCTAGCAAGCATCCATTTTCACAACTCTCTTCACTCGTTGCACATAAGTTGGTAGTTTCCCTCGGTTTCCCCGTCGTTTCAATTTCTTTGTCCTCTCTTAAAAGCTGTGTCTTAGCTTCGCTCTGTCGTTGTTGAAACATCATCTCTTCACACTCCTTACATTTTCTTCTTTTTCCCTGCCCCCTTTCCCTATATCAGAATTGGTTTCATCCTTTCTAAGTCAGTTGTTTCCCGGTCGTTAACTATGATTTTATACACATGATGACATTGGTCGATTGGCTCGGCCCGAACATGGAAGGGGGTGGACTCACATCGTCGGTAGCACTTACAACTTGCCACACCCCTTTCGGTTTGTGACAGTCTCCCCAGAGTCGGGGGCACGAATTGTGATCGTAAGTCTCATGGTCCGACTGCCTAGTCGCTTTGAGGTGTCTATATACCAGTCTGCCCCAGCTTGCAAGTACTGGTCGGTGGATTACACCTACACTCTAGGCTGGAAAAAAATTGATGTCATACAAACATCGTGATACATTGCATCGAGAATAACACCGTTATTCAGTCATAGACTTGAAGGAATATGTCTACGCTTCCAAAGGAAGACCTAGTCAGTAAGGACCGGGCGGTTCATCTCCTTACGACAGTATCCTGGGGGTTCTGGCAACTGGACATCGACCTGGTTGACCCAAGTGTCCCGGCGGTTTTAGAATGATCCAGTGCGGAAGAGACGACACATGTGAATGAGGGTCAAGCAACCCCTCGATTTCAGACACACTCTGTAACTTCTCAATGTTTTGTGTTCCAGCAACGGGATAACAGGGGTCGTGCCCTAGCGCAGAGAACTGTTGACACCGATTTCGCTGAGACCTGGAACCAGGACATGCCCGTACTACACCCGCCCCCGAGCTAGTAAAAGCAATGTTGCAGGAGGGCGGGAAACAAATGCCCTGAAGGTGGAGAGGTTATTTCCGTGCGAGAGATTGAAGAGTCGAACAAAAAGAAATGGGGCTAACTTGAGCCAGTCCTTCGGAGACAGGATCGGCCGGCAAGTGCATGTTGAACAAAGACTGTCGTAAGGAAGTGTCCGTAGAAGGAAGCGATTGAAGCATATGGCGCAGGTCTAAAAGGTGATTTCAGAGATCCTGAGGAGTGGTGCCCTTGCAAAACGGTCTAACAACTACGCGTGCGCCGTGGAATTCGGCGACTTCGGGACCGGGCATTATGCAAGCTTAAGGGGAGAGAGTGATGTACCAGCCACATTTGCAGCCAACGCAGGACACATCACGTCATTGTCCCGGAGAAAACATGCGTTTGGCGTGACGGGAACCGCCGCCTTGCGGTGAGTTGGATACAGCGCAAGCGGTACAGGCCTGAAGGCGTGTCGAAACCTGCGTGCTCGGCGATGCCGATGAGGGGTGAGCGGAACTGGGGAGCATCAGAAGTTTGTCAGCTACGTACGTTCGAGGCCCTGGTGGATTTTCGGGGAAGTCCTCTACAAATGACGGACAGGGAGCGGGTACAGAACCGATTCGAGAAGTCACCGAGCCCAGGAGATGATCAGATAGACGATTATCGTCGTTGGATCTCGGGCTGCTCTCGCAAGCACCATGAGATAAGTTAGCAGTGACTTTTCTGCTGTGCGGGTGCGCACATCGCTACAGAAGTGTGAGCAGGAATTTTTGTGCGGTTTCCAGTGATTTTTGCGGTACAGATACAGAAGAGGAATAGCGGCGGGCGTGACGGAGATCGGCGCGACTGAGCGAAGGTCTCCTTCTCCCATCTTGATCGTTCTCGCTCTCGATTTTCTTTTTCTTCTTTTCTCTCTTTCTCTCTCTCTCTCTACATTGTAGGCTGCGCGAGCGGAGTCAACCCGCCCCAGAGCTTCAAAATCCTGCTCTCGAACTTCCTGTTCAACCCCACAGACCGTCGTCCCGGGCCACCCACCTCTGCTGGTCGGAAAGACGGAGGATTGTTCTCCTTCATTTTCTGGTTTTTCATGTCCATCTCGGTCGCCAGCTTCGCCCAATCCTCCTTTCCCTCTCCCATATATCCTCCCCTAAGTTTCCGTTCCATGGTATATGCCACCGTCTGTTTCGTTGCCGTTCTCGTGTTCGGTCAGTCCACCCGTCCCGTTTTTCTTGACAGATCTTCTCCCCGCACGTTTCTCATTTTTCAATCATTCAAATCGCCACTTTTTATACTTTGCGATCCCCTCGGCTTTCCTTGCTTCATCGCTGAGGATCCGTTGGAATCGTCCTCACTGACGTCGTTCCCATTCCAGCTTACTTCACAAACCCCTCCGAGTCTTCTTTCCGCGCCTATCTCACCGAGCAATCCTTCCGACGCCACCTCACACATCTTGATGACTCCTCCGACCAAGACCACGATACGTCTGGCCGCCGCTCCGCTACAAATGGTCCCCATCGGGATTCCGTTCGTTCTCAAGTTCATTTTGCGAACCGTGCGTCCGTAAGCTTGCGGACCCCCTTGCACGTATACCACAATCTGGTCTTCTTCACCGTCGCTTTCGTTGTACCGCCCGCCGAGTCGGATACCAAGCCATCTGATCCCGATTCCCCTGTCTCCGACCTATGGTTTATTGGCGTGTTTGGCGGATGGTGGAGAGGCGGGCCCTTGTACTCGTGGTGGGTGGATGCGGTTGTCAGGTCAAAGGATGAGGAAGGCGCTTCTGCAGGCGTCCTTGGCGTTAAAACTCTCGATAACCTGAACGAATATGATGGTGTGTAAATTTGCATCTCAATGAGAGCCAATCCTTACTTTTATCAGGCGTTTCTGTTTTACCCTTCTCGTCTTTCGAGGCCAAAAAAGCTCGTGGTTCGCCACCCAGACTGCGGAACCCAAGAAGCGAATTATCTGATGGAGTCCAGAGAGCCCAGAGAGTTTTACCCTCCCGTAGCACTACACCTCCCCCATTGCCCGCAACCGCCTCACTACCGTTTCACAACGTTCAACAATCGACATGTGTGCCAGGACCCCAGCCGTTTCATCCACCAGCTTCCAACCCCGTCGCGACATCGACCTCGTCCCCTCCGAAGAGCTTTGACCAATCACCAGTGATAATGGATCTATCGAGCCGGATTTCATCTACGAAGGCTGGAGTGCAGGACCTTCGTTCTCAAATAGCCGACTTACGTACCCACAGTTCTCACCAACGCGAAGCCCTCAGTCGCGAACTGGAGGCCCACCGGGAGCGAAAGCGCCAGGAAGAGTTAACCAGAGGCGACCTCAAGTCTAGAACGAAGTCACTAGAGGACTCCAAGAGGAGTGCGGAAAACGCGAAGAGGGATGCAGAGAGGAAGCTCAAGTCTGCTGAAACCAGGAGGGATGAGGTCGCACGGAAAATCACGTATCTTCGTAACGAAATCACCAAGTCGAGGTCGGAACTTGGAGACGACCATAAATGGGTGGAAAACGTCCAGTCGGGTGGTATCGGGGATGGTGATACCGGGAAGGGGGGACGAGTACACCTCGAAGAAGAACTGCAGAGGAGGAAGGCCGAGATTGAGGTCGTGGAAAATGTTATTGTGGCTTTAACCGTCCGGGCTAAGGAGCTTGAGGATAAGGTTATGGAGGGGAGGGAGAGACTGAAGGTTGTTCTCGAACAAGCACGTCGAGCCAAACCTTGGCAAGAACCAGATCGCGACCTCATAATCCCCATCAGCCTCCCGACAGGCCCGCCCGATCAGGAGGACAATCTCTCCTGGCCTCCTACTCAACCTTCGCCCACTTCCGTCCCCGCATCGGATCAACTCCTGGAATCAGATCATCGGAATGTACAGAATGGACACCCTTCCCCGAAGTTGACGCCCCTCCCCGCGGATCCCCCCACTTCCAAGCTCCTCCTCTCAGATGACATAATCCGCCCTAGCCCTCCGGCCAAGTTTGCACCTTTTGATGATCCGACCTCTCTTGCGGCTACAGACGGTGAAATGTTACAATCCACATTCCTGATCCCCAGTGGGCTCATCAACTCCCTCCCCGATGCAACCCCAGATATGGATCTCTCCCGCTCATTCAAACCGGACGGCGACCCGTTCATCATCCAACCTAATCGCCTCACCGCCGCGTGGCGAAGGGACAGTGGGGTAGACGCACATGAAACATTGAGCAATACCATCCCAAGGTTTGCCGACGACTCCCCATTCGAACCCGCTATAGGCAGCAGATATCGCAGTGGACGGACTGTCGGTTATTTTGATCTCGACTTTCATCTACAGCCAAGGGAGGAATCGAATTTAGATCAACAGCGAGCGACTTTGCGAACCATGGTTCCACACCAACAGCCGGCTATGGATCCGTTCTCGTCCACCCCAAATCTCGTAGATCCCTCGAGAGATCTCGGGGTAACCTCTGCTCCTCGACGTTGGTTCTCAGTCAAGGAGAAGAAGAAACTGAACCCAGAGGCTGAGGCCTTCAACCTCCCGAGCACGAAGTCGTTTTTCAAACCAACGGTTCCCACCTTTGACGCGTTGAACCCCAGCAAGTCCGGGCCTATCTCCATGGGGCCCGACAGTTCTTCTCGTCGCCTCGCCGAGAGTGTTGCACACTCGTCTTTCTTTTCCAAAGCCTTTGCGCCGTCGCCTGCAGAGCGCGCTGCGTTGGGTGCAGGAAGGTTTCACACGAGCCTGGAGAAACTCCCCAGCTTGAGTGACGTGCCGGATAGTTCGCACCTCTCCGGTCCTTTCACACACAACTCCTTCCAGTAGCCAGGGTCTGGTTATTGTTTTTTCCTGGTCACCTGAAGCTGTTCAGCTGTAACAAATACTTGTGATGTTTACCTATTTATCAGTGAATGAGAATAGCCGTGTTCTCTAGCTTAAGACTTGAGTCCTGATTTCGCTGGAAAGTCTGCGTAGGGGGCACGTGATCAACGGGTGTAGCCTAGTCAGAGATCGACTCATCGAGTCAAGCGAGACAAACATCTTACAAGAGCGCCCCAGCAGCGGGCACGCAACTCCCCCCTCAACCATGACTTTCCCTGCTCACGATTGTGCGTACGGTATCCAAACATCGCGCAGTCCAACTTCCACTTATCCCGTTGGCTCTCAGTATCTAAGCCCTTCGACTTTCCCAAGGAGGAGGGGAAAGTTATCCGGTTTTGGCGTGAAATCGATGCGTTCGAGACAAGTTTGAAGCTTTCAGAGGGTCGACCAGAATATACCTTCTACGATGGGCCACCGTTCGCCACAGGACTACCTCACTACGGACATCTACTCGCAGGTACCATCAAGGTGCGTGCACAGCACGATCGCGGAGAGCGTTTCGCATATCCGTTAACCCAACTTCCAGGACATCGTAACCAGACATGCTCATGTCAGCGGGCATCACGTTTCCCGACGATTCGGCTGGGACACCCACGGTTTGCCTGTCGAGCACGAGATCGACAAACGTTTAGGAATCACCGGGAGAGAAGACGTCATGCGCATGGGGATCGACAAGTACAACGCTGAGTGCCGTAGCATTGTCATGAGGTACTCAGGGGAATGGAGGTCTACCGTAGAGCGAATGGGCAGATGGATCGATTTCGACAACGATTATAAAACGCTCAATCCAAGCTTTATGGAATCAGTTTGGTGGGCTTTCGGCCAGATGTTTCAAAAGGGGTTGGTTTACCGGGGGTTGAGGGTCATGCCGTACTCTACCGGCTGCCTTACGCCGCTTTCGAACTTTGAGGCTGGACAAGATTACCGAGATGTCAACGATCCAGCTGGTAGGTCTTTTTACTATATTAATGAGGCATGCCTGACCATGTCCCAGTGGTCGTATCTTTCCCGCTGGTTGACGACTCCTCGACGTCATTGCTCGCTTGGACGACAACCCCATGGACTCTTACCTCCAATCTCGCGCTCTGCGTCAATCCCGATTACACTTATATCAAGATCGAGGACCAAGAGAGGAAGCAGAACTTCATCTTGCATGAGAACATGTTACGTACACTATACAAAGATCCAAAGAAAGCCAAGTTCAAGAAACTGGGTCAATACAAGGGCTCGGAAATGAAGGGATGGCGCTATGTGCCTTTGTTCGACTACTTCGTGGAGAAGGTTAGTGTATATCAACCCCTCATGATGAGGCGCTCACTATTCATTACATAGTATGCGGCCAGAGCTTTCCGGGTTCTTGTCGACAACTACGTCACCGATGCCGATGGTACAGGTATCGTTCATCAAGCCCCCGCCTTCGGTGACGACGATCACCGTGTCCTGCTTGCACACGGTGTGATATCTGCGGAGGAAATGCCCCCTTGTCCAATTGACGACGGTGGAAGGTTTACGAGCGAGGTCGCGGATTTCGTTGGGCAACATGTCAAAGTATGTACCCTGTGATTCTCTGTCTCTAATATCCTTCCTACTCATCGCTGAAAGGCCGCAGACAAGGAGATCCAGAAGGTCCTGAAAGCGAGGGGTAGATTGATTGTACAATCAACTATCAACCATCCATATCCCTTCTGCTGGAGGTAGAAAATTGTTCCATATGCTCATTGACCCGTTTATGACCAAAAAAAACCAGGTCTGGGACGCCACTAATCTATCGTGCAATTCCCGTCTGGTTCATCCGCGTCCAGCCGATTGTTGAACAGCTGGTGGCGAACAACAACGGAACAAGATGGTTTAGCGTCCTCTTTTCCTTGCTTCAACCCACCTAACCTAACCAACCACAACAGGGTCCCACAGTTCGTTGGTGAGGGAAGGTTCGGAAATTGGTTGGCGAACGCGCGGGATTGGAATGTATCACGGAACCGGTATTGGGGGACGCCCATCCCCCTCTGGGCTAGTGAGGATATGCAAGAGGTAACAAGCCTTAACGATATAAGCAACACGTTCTGATTGTTGTGGGTTCAGATCGTTTGCGTTGGCTCCATCGAAGAGCTAGAAAAATTGTCTGGCATAACCGGGATCACGGACCTTCACCGTGAGAGTATCGACCATATAACCATCCCTTCGAAACAAGGAAAAGGGGTTCTCAAGCGTGTCGAAGAAGTATTTGATTGCTGGTTTGAATCTGGCAGGTCTGTACTCTCCCCTCTGCGTGCAAGCACCCTTCACACATACTTTCCTAGTATGCCATACGCACAGGTTCACTATCCGTTCGAAAACAAAGAAACCTTCGAGAAGAACTTCCCAGCGGACTTCATTTGCGAAGGAATCGATCAAACGCGTGGGTGGTTTTATACCCTGCTGGTTTGCTCTACACACCTTTTCGGCGCCGCCCCTTGGAAGAATGTAATTGTCACGGGCCTTGTACTCGCCGCGTAAGTCCTAGAGCTAAAACACCTTGAGATCCGCGGTGAACGAGTGCATTTAGGGACGGAAAGAAGATGAGCAAAAGTCTTAAGAACTATCCTGATCCCAATCTCGTTATTGACACGTACGGTGCCGATGCTACGAGGTCCGTCGCCACTCCAAGGCAAATTGTGTCTGTATTTATTTGATAACCATACAGAATGTTCCTCGTGAATTCTCCAATCGTTCGTGGCGACAACCTGCGTTTCCGTGAAGAAGGCGTCCGAGAAGTCATCTCTCGTGTTCTACTTCCATGGCTCAACGCATTCCGTTTCTTCCTCGGTCAAGTAAACCTACTCCGCAAGACCACAAACTACGAGTTCAAGTATAACCCTCACGCCCCCCTTTCCAACAATGTCATGGACCATTGGATCCTCGCAAGATGTCAATCTCTCATTTTGCTCGTCAAGCAGGAAATGTCCGCTTATCGGCTATATACTATTATTCCTCGGCTCTTGGCTTTGATCGATGAACTTACAAACTGGTACATCCGGTTCAATCGAAGGAGGTTGAAGGGCGAGGATGGCCTGGGGGATACGGTGGCCGCATTGAATACCCTGTTCGAGACTCTCTTTACCCTTTGCCGGACCATGGTATGTCGCTTACTCCCTCGTTTGGGGGTCGACTAAATTTCGAATCCAGTCGTCGTACACCCCGTTCCTCACCGAGAACATCTACCAAGGGTTGAAACCGTTCATTCCCGAAGACCCGAAAAGCGGAGATACAAGATCTGTCCACTTCTTGCTCTTCCCTGAGGTGAAGGAGGAGTACTTCGACGAGGTTGTTGAGCGACAAGTCAAGAGGATGCAGACTGTTATCGAGTTGACAAGGACCATCCGGGAGCGCCTTAACTTATCACTGAAGGTGGGTAATAGTTCTCCGGCAGGTGGCACAACCCTGATCTTTCGAGCGCAGACGCCTCTCAAAGAGTTGCTGGTATTCCACGCGGATTCAGAGTGGCTGAGTGATTGCAGCTCGCTCCAGCGATACGTTCAATCAGAGCTCAACGTTCGAGATGTGGTATTCACTTCTGATGAAGTCACATCTGGTATTCGATACAGGGCAGTTGCCGATTGGGCGATCCTTGGGAAGAAGTTGCGCAAGGATCTAGCCAAGGTCAAAACTGCCCTACCAGACGTGCCGAGCGATGATATCAAGAAGTATCTCAAGACCGGAAAGCTTATCATCGGGGGGATTGAACTCGTAGAGGGCGACCTCCAAGTCCAGTGTTATATCCAGCTCCCCACAGGGCACGAGACTCAGTATGCAACCCACACAGACAACGAGGTAGTTGTTAGACTGGATATCAAGGCGTACCCAGAGTTGACATCCGAATGGCTCGTACGGGAAATGATCAACCGAGTCCAGAAACTAAGGAAGAAAGGTGGCCTCCAGGCGACTGAGGATGTTGGAGTGTATTACAGGTTCAGAGGTGGGTCGGGGGCGGAGATCATAACGGCGATGGAGCAATACGCGGAGGTGATGCAGAAGACGGTACGCAACGTTCCTGTCGATGAGAAGGAGCGGAGAGGCGGGGAGACTTTGATCGCTGAGGAACAGGAGGTTGCGGATGTCAAGTTCATGCTATCGCTAGTTAGACCATAGATTCGCAGTCCTATTACCGTGGGCATCTTTATGTCGTTACAATCGAGCGAGCCGGAGAGACACTGGTCTTCCCATCACCGACAATCCAGGGAACGGTCGCCAACCCAACAACACAACCGAGGTTGCACTGGGGTGGACGCAGCAGGTCAAATGGTTGGGCGGGTGTTACCCAGGGGAGCGAATACGTCCTCTACTTTTTCGAGGAACTAAAACCGCTGAAACCCATCATCTTCATCATGTCCTCCTGTGGTACAGAGAGATCCTTGGCGAGTTCTGCGCGTGCTTTCTCTCTCTCTGCTTGTTTCAGCTTCAGTTTCTCCGCCCTCAGGCTTGCCTCCTTTGCTTTGATTTCTGCGAGCCGTTGTTCAAAGTCATACGACTTGGCATTTGAAGCTTCCTTGGTCTTTTCACGGAGCATTTGTATGCGAGCGCGGACTTGCTCGACCGTGGATCGCGATATTTTTGTCGTCTGACCAAGGGCGCGTAAATCTGTCCGTCGTGAGAGATATGCTCACAGATGATAAGAGAGAACTCACGAGCTCTTCCATTGATGTGGTCCAGGTATGCGTTGCTGTCCTTGTACGTGCGGTTGCAAGTTTCACAGTAGAAACCGGGGACTCCAGGTCCACGTCCGCTGGTATTTTGTACAACCATGGTCTTGCCAAGGTTCTTCTCTAACTCGAGAGGCGCTTCGCGTTGCTTCATCAGTTCGGTGGGTTTTGGGAGGTCGTCCTTCTTAGTCCGTCTTGGCTTCTTCCCTGGGTATCGCGTACGTCAACGAAGTAGGATGTGTAGGAGATCGCATACCCTGCCTCATGCGTTCCTCATTCTCCTGCATCCGTTCCTTCTCCTCTAGATCTCGTTTCTTCGCCTTTTCCGCGTACTCTTGTTTGTCCCATTTCTTCCTGAAGTCTGTGTCCCCGGTCTTGTTTGTACCGTAGGCAGACATGGTGGAGGCGGAGGTGGTCGTGGGAAAACGAAATATCCTCCTGGAGCGTCGGCTATTATGCCATAACGTTGACCTCCAAAAACCGCAAGGGCGGCAAGCATATACCCTAATTAATCTCGCTAATAATGACCGCACAAGGCGCGGGAGAAATGGACGAACGTTGGGTCCGAGAAGCTCAATCCGCTGCCACGTTTCCCCTCCCTTTCCGTGTCCTCTTCCTCCTCTCCTCCGGAGTCCTCGCCTGGGCCACGAATCTCCACGGCCTTCGTTTACACGCGATAGATGGCCCGAGCGTTCTGCAGCTTGACCCGTCCACCCTCCCAACAACCCGATTGCCCGCTTCCAAAAACATCCCGTCGTCCTTGTCGTACCGACCAATCTATCGACTTTTTTTCCACTGCGTGGCGTGGTGTCTTTCCATCTGGCTCATGTACCGGTACTTAACCCTACATCACGTGGAACATGTTGACGTGTTCAAGTACCTTCCTGCGGTTGGCGCGTTGGGTCTCGTGATTGGTCTCGTGTGTCCGTACGATGTGCTGGAGCTTCGTGAGCGGGAAAAGTTCCTATCGTACGCCTTTTTCTTTCCTAAAATTTCACTTCGCCAAGTATAATCCGCTGCGCACAGTGCTATCTACCGGTGCATCAGGCCTCAGAAATTTGGAGTATCATTCTCCGACGTGGTTCTCGCGGATATCTTCACGTCTTATGCTAAAGTTTTTGGGGATCTTTGGCTTTCCTTGTGGATGTTGCTACCGGGGGGCAGTCTGCTCGTGCTGCCACCTCAGGATGGCTGGTCCCGTTGGGTCTTGCCGACGTTGATGAGGTTCGTCCCATTCGCTCTTGTTTCCCTCCAGTTCTGATTAACTGCTCCTACGAACAGTGTCCCGTATCTCATTCGTTTTGGACAGTGCCTTGCGGAATACAGGACACCACTTAACCAAAGTCGACGGCCTCTCTACAACGCGGTCAAATATGCCACATCCTTCCCCGTCATCTACCTTTCCGCAGCTCAACGCATTGTCGTATCGGACCTTGTGGCTGAGAGAGGCGGCCAGGTCCGCAACGAACCATGGCATGGCGAACATCAACTTTTCCGCCTCTGGTGCGTCTCCCCTCCCTGGCGAGTTGATTACCACGAAACCGATCTCTGATGCACGTAGGCTGCTCGCGGCCCTGCTCAATTCTTTGTATTCCTACTGGTGGGATCTTACCAATGACTGGGGTTTCGAATTGCTTCGCCCCAGGCCCACTAAAGGGGAGTATGTGCGGCAGCCCCATCCGTTTGGCCTCCGGACTCGGCTCCTGTATCCCTTGTCTTACTACCCTTTTATCGTACTTGTAAACCTTGTGTTAAGGCTGACATGGTCTGTCAAGCTTTCTCCTCACCTCCACTCTCACTCCGAAGGCAGTGGCGTAATATTTTGGACTGAAGTTGCTGAGCTGGTCAGGAGGTGGATGTGGGTGTTTTTGCGGGTGGAATGGGAAATTGTGAAGGATAAACAGGAGACTTTAAGGGCCCGGGAGTATGAGATGGATACACGAGACGACTGAGGTATGTAGGTAGACGAATCGTCCGTAAGTACTACAGTATACTTGTACGCGAATCGGAGAAACCCCGGCCTGGCGGCCGTTGGCGATCACGAGCTCGGGTGGAGCATTGATAATCCCTCTTGGAGACCACAATGAGGAAGATATCCTACGCAACCGCTTTCGTTGCCGTCGCAGCAAACCTTGTTATCGTACGTCCAGTTTCACTGGTATTCGTGACCTGGTCCTATAATTTTCTTGCTAGAGCGTAATCTCAACAACCAGCACAAACTGGTCAGCAGTCGGACCACCACGCAGGCGAAGAGTAGTTTCTAACCACGATGTTACCGATTAGGATTGTGGCGACTCTACCAGAAGTCCTCAACATCCGGACAGCCGTCTACTACGGATTCACGGAAAAATGCGAGAGGACCCAGTTCCCTGACCATGATTCAACCATCGACTGCCGGCCTTTCCCCACCAAGGATTCGGACGCTTGCGATCGGACATACAGGTCATTTTGTACCTTGTGGTCCACAGCCGGTTACATTTCATACCTTGCGATTGGATTCGGCGCAGTCACCTGCGTAGCGATCATCTTTGGAGTGAGCACTCATTCGAGGAGGAAACGTATCTGGAAGGTTGTCGCTGTTTTGATCGCCTTGCACGGTGCGTGAAAATCCCCTTATGCGCGTTTCGCAGTGGTCACACTCCACTCACATCGGGTCTGAACGCTTTAGGAGTCTCGCAACTGGCGACGTTCATCCTTGTTACAGACATGTACCGCTTAAGAAACTTCCCTCTTTCCCTGATCGCGCACGCGCACCTCGGTATGTCAACCCGTCTCTCCACAAGTCGAACCATGGTATTCATCCCGTACTTCCAAGGCTTCTCATGGTACTTGAACTTATTGAGTTGGGTCTTATCTGTAGCCACAACTGTCATCATAGTATACACTGGGGTGGCTGCGAGTCGAGGTGAAAGGTGGGCTGCTGGAAACAGGGTGTCCTATGGTGCAATCTCTGGTTGAGCAATACCCGGTATGCTGTGGGAACCACCTTGAATGTTTTTGTGTATGTGTCTCTTAGAATTTCCCCAATGTTTCTGAATCCTTCCATCATACCTGAATAAACACAGCATACCCATACACTTACTGTTATGCAAAATTTACCAACCATCTTCCCTGAAGCCTTGTCTGCTAAGGAGAAGAGATGTGTGGATTAATCATGATATCACTAGGGAAGGTGGCAGAGGTACACCACAGTCCCAGGCAACCACCCATCAATGATGCAGGCCCCTGACTTCATTCCAAATGTTGACACAATCTGGGGGCAAGGCCAAGATGATGTTGCTGGTGAGGGGTACAGCCCTGACCTTTGCACTGGTGAGGACCTGGACTGTGCCCCCTAACAATTCACTCCATCTCCCTGTGGCACTACCCTGGCACACATGGTGGAAACTGGCACCTCATAGTACTTCTCCAATGTCTTGCAGTCATTTATATAACCACGGTTCCCCCAAAATTATGTGATATTTGGGAGCCCAGGTACTGCCATTAAGATGGCTTTTCAATTTATTCCATTGTGGTGTGAATGATGAAGAGACTATGCAGATATGTATGTAAAGGGATTGATGTAGGCTCTGGTGTATCAGAATCATGATTTTTTGTATTAGTGTAAACTGAAAAAATTCTGTAGCAGAAATCCTTTGATGTGGTATTGGCCATGTAAAGTAGTAACTGGAGGTTGATTTAACATAGTGATATCACCATATGACCCAACCTAACTGTCTCCCTCACTCACATCTGCTAGTTACATATACTATACATATTGTTTCCAGATTAATTTTATCACAGCCAAAGGCTTATGGATTACTTTGCTGATGTTGTGGTGATGACAGTATTTTCCTGCCAAATCTACAATCTAGATGTACTGGTTTGGATCTTGTAATGTGAGCGCTGGGATATTGTAGTAACAAGTATATGTGGTCAAATGGTTAAGTAATTATACATTTCCATTCTGACTCCTGGTTAGGTAACTGGTTCAAATCCGGCAGGTGGTATGACTTCTATTTCCCTCAGAAGTACTATCTGGTGGTCATGGAATAATCAGATAACTGAAACAAGGGTACATATGATGAGAGGTACTAAAGGAGCAGCATAATTTATACTGCTCCTTTGGGAAAATTTCAGCATTTACTTTAGGGAGGTATAAATAGGTTAATAAAATGAGGGGCATTTTGCCCTTAGTGACTAGGATTATAGTTTGCTGTTATGGTAGAACCACCTTGATTTTGCACCCTTCCCTATGGTCCACAGTTTTTGTGGGGGGTGATCTGTCTACTTTAGTTAGATAGTATCATGCACCTTTTGGGCTTGGCACAATGAAGAAATGTGGGAGGAGATGAAGAAATCGGTTGCCTGCAATCTCCCCTGTGACTTAAAGCTTGTGTCAAAGAAAGGTTGGTTCAACTGGCTGCGGGTGAGAACAAGAAGAGAATGGCATACAACATCCATGAAATATGGCTCTGGTATTGTAAGGCATACCTGTGATTTTGCTCATTTGCATGCTTTTGTAACCACCCCTGAGCCACTTGTTTCCCTCAGTGACCCCAGATTATTGTATCCTGTACCTCAAACAATCTGCCATAGCTCATATCTTGAACAGTTTCCTGTATCTATCTAGTTTCCTGAATAATTTACTACTTATATCTAACTCCTAGTGTCACCAATGTGGTTCATTGGAGCCTTTAAAAAAAGGAGATCAGGATGGCTGCCAAACTCTACAACCCTTCGAGTTCAAATTCAAAGTCCCCCTTGCAAAGAGGGCAAGCAACCACGATGCCGAAATGATGGCATTGGCACACGCTTCCAAGCTTGTCCATGAAATGATGCTTGGGGAGCCAGACATACAGGAGTTCCGCATCTTTTCAGACTCCACCACAGCACTGATGTCCATCTTTGACCCAGGCCCACACATGGCACAATACACCTCCCTCATGTTCTGGAAGAACATGTTACAACTCTTCTCGGAAAGATCCGACATCAATGGACTCCTCGTCTGGACTCCTGGCCATGGTGGTCTAGACCAAATGAAGATCACTGACAAAAACGCATGTGCCACTGCCAACATGAAATGTCAAGACAGTGGCTACCTCCTCCCCCTCTTCATCTCCCGCTCCCCCACCCTTACAGAGGTAGAAACCATGGCCCTCAAAGAATGGCACTCATTCCTTGATGACCTACATATATTCCTACCAGAAAGTGCACCACTTTCAAGTGTGGGAAAATCTCACTGTGAGTTACTATAAAAGGAAATCACATGACCAGATTCACCAATTATACTCACCAGGTGAGTTCATACTTATTTCAAATTTCCCAAAATAGAAATAACACCTGCCCAAGATCCCCAACCCTTCCAAATTACTCACCTCACCTCACCTCACTCTCACTTCACCTCACCTTGGCACCTCACCTCACTTACCTCACTCACCTCACCTCACCCCACCTCACCAAGGTGAGCTCACCCCTCACCTCACTCAACTCACCAAGGTGAGTTCACCCTTATCTCACTGCACCTCACCTCACTGAGATGAGCTCACCATTCTCACCTCATCATCCACCAATCAAAGTTTACAGAACATACATTCCCAAGCACTGTTGGGCTAAAGTATCTAATCACTTTCTTTCCTTATATTTTTTTTATGAGCATCCCAAGTGCTTCTTTCTTCTGGCTTCTGTTAGCCCGCCATGGACTCAATTGAGTTACTTCATCTGCTACAAAAATCAGCTCAGCATAGGTAATATAAAAATGTTCTGTTCCTTACAGTCCTGGACATCCTCCTCCAGTCCTCTTGTCTGTCTTTTTTCTCCATTCTCTCCATTTGCCTCTGACCCCCTTAACCACAACCCCCCCTCTCTTTTCCACCCCCTCTCCCTTCTCACCCTTGACCACTGACTTCCTCAGAAGCTCACTCACCACATTCTCCATATCTTTGTCAAATGAAGCTATTGTTGGCCAATCCTCCAAGAAAAACTCACTAGAGTCACTCTTCTCTCCTTCACCCTCAATCCCTACACA
>Ga0307515_10001196_pt1 | contig 59304 bp, 60 predicted proteins | sample 17_EM_MG_FD_194513 | JGI IMG/M metagenome (GOLD analysis project Ga0307515, IMG submission 194513) | Populus trichocarpa ectomycorrhiza microbial communities from riparian zone in the Pacific Northwest, United States - 17_EM | ecosystem: Host-associated > Plants > Roots > Unclassified | place... | reverse complement strand
GTGTAGATTACAGGACGGTTTCTGCCATCAACGGGTAAGCGATCCACCACGTCGACCGAATGTCCCTCATGAGGAGGCATCGACCAGCCCACTCGTCGTCCTCGATAACGTCAAGGCATGCCAAAAGCGCCACTCTTTAGTAACTCTCTACTGATGGTGATGACTATATCGCCAGTTCCCGTCCTACAACGAGATCGTCCAACTGACCCTACCAGATGGTTCCAAACGCGGCGGCCAAGTACTCGAAGTACAAGGAAAGAAAGCTATCGTTCAGGTGTTTGAGGGCACAGCCGGTGTCGATGTCAAGGCTACGCACGTTGAGTTTACTGGGTCAAGCATGAAGCTTCCAGTGGCAGAGGACATGCTGGGGAGAATATTCAACGGCTCTGGCAACCCCATTGATAAGGGTCCAAAGGTCTTTGCAGAGGACTACCTCGATATCAATGGTTCGTCGAACTCCGTAACCCATAACCAATGGACGAGGAGTTGATGATGTCATAGGTTCCCCTATTAACCCGTATTCGCGTATCTATCCCGAGGAGATGATCCAAACTGGTATCTCGACGATCGACGTTATGAACTCTATCGCCCGTGGCCAGAAAATCCCAATATTCTCCGCCGCAGGTCTGCCTCATAACGAAGTATATCCCGCAAATTTCTCTACACGCCGGTACTCACCTATCTCTCCTCCAGATTGCCGCGCAAATCTGCCGACAAGCCGGTCTCGTCAAGGGTCCAACGAAGGACGTGCACGATGGCCACGAAGAGAACTTCTCGATTGTGTTCGCGGCGATGGGTGTGAACATGGAGACCGCACGCTTCTTCAAGTCCGACTTCGAGGAGAACGGCTCGCTCGACCGTGTAACGCTCTTCCTTAACCTGGCGAACGACCCCACCATCGAACGTATTATCACTCCCCGCCTGGCGCTTACGACTGCCGAATATTATGCATACCAACTCGAGAAACACGTACTGGTTATCCTTACTGACATGTCCTCGTACGCCGATGCTCTGCGTGAGGTATCTGCTGCCAGAGAAGAAGTGCCCGGTCGTCGTGGTTATCCCGGTAGGACTACTACTGATAGAACCTGAATTCTGCTAAATACCTGATAGGTTACATGTATACTGACTTGTCGACTATTTATGAGCGGGCTGGGCGTGTCGAAGGTCGAAATGGCTCCATTACCCAGATTCCTATCCTGACTATGCCTAATGATGGTAAGGGTGTCGTACCAAAGAATGAGATGAGCTTTAACTATTATCCTTTTAGACATTACACATCCAATTCCGGATTTGACTGGATACATTACGGAAGGACAGATCTTTGTAGATCGTCAGCTCCACAACCGGCAAATTTACCCACCCATTAACGTTCTCCCCTCTCTTTCTCGGTTGATGAAGAGCGCGATTGGCGAGAAGTTGACCAGGAAGGATCATGGTGACGTTTCTAATCAGCTGGTGTGTCGAACGTTCGGCGAGTTGGACTTACCCCTCTGACTTACTCTTTGAAGTACGCTAAGTACGCTATTGGACGAGATGCTGCTGCGATGAAGGCGGTCGTCGGTGAGGAAGCACTGTCATCGGAGGACAAGCTCGCTTTGGAATTCCTGGAGAAGTTCGAAACGCAGTTCGTTGGTCAGGGTAAGCTTGCACACTCCAACCGCGGCATTCAAGAACGGCTATATTAACGTTACTCCTCGAGGCGCGTACGAATCGCGAACTATTTTCGATTCACTCGACTTGGCGTGGTCGTTGCTTCGCATCTTCCCCAAGGAGCTCCTGAACCGTATCAATCCGAAGATTATTGCAGAGTTCTATGCCCGACAACCGTCGAAGCGAACGGTGAAGGAGAAGGAAACCACGAAGGATGGAGCCGGTTCTGGTCCTAAATTGGTCGACGATGCGTAGTGGTCATACCACGTGGTGATGAAAGTCAGATAATGTGACAAGAATGCAACGAGGACGTGGCAAGCGCCTATAAATTTCCATTGACTGATTGGCTGCGTCGGCTGCGAAGCCATTTTGATCAATAAATAAAAGAGTAAATCCGACATGACGTTTGTGTTCATGCGTGGTCGTCCTCGCAGCGGTCCGGGAATTCGGCCCTGACAGGTTGAGTGGAGACTGGCATGCTTGCTTTCCGCTTGGGTGGGCATGGCGGAGAGGCAGTCCTTGGACTCCGACCACAACCGAGCCACACCTCCCAGGTTCTAGTATGTGTATGCAAGGCGAGCAGCAGGTGCGTCCCCGATAGCCCCTCTCCCGGCCATTCTCTTCTTACCGAACTTCTCGCGTCTCGGGCTTGCCAGTTCGCCACAAGGGACGCACGTCACGCCAAGGGCCAATGCGAAGTTTCACGCGTACGCTCGCTTCATCCATCGCGTCTGTTGCACGGAGTGAACCTCCTCAACCTCCCTCCGGAACTCATCGAGCTCATCGTTCAGTTCACCGCTGACGGGCTCGCCCTGCTTCCATACCGCCTCATCTCACAGTTGTTTAACGACCTCGTGTTGCGTCACGCGTTTGCCGACTTTTGTCCGCGTACGCAAAACAAATTCAGGGCGCTCTTGCAAGTCTGCAAGCGGCCGCGTCACCTGGGTGGTCCTCCCCGCATCAGACGACTCGCCTTTCCCTCCGAGGCGGAGGCGATGGGCATCCGGTCGGAGGAAGTCATAGAACTTCTAGACTTGACGGCTCATCTCAAGAGCATGGCCACGTCGTGGTTGTTCGATCTGGATAGGCTCCAGACCATTCCAAGAGCCTTTGCCGAGCTCAAGCACCTGTGTGTGTATATGCAGTGCTCGATGAGACAGGTTGCATGGTGCATGCAGCTCCAGCAACTGCACAGTCTCGCCATAACCGAGGTCAAGGTGGAGGAAGAGGGCGATATTGTGGAATGGATGAAGGAACATCGAGCCACCTCGTCAATTGTCAAGATGAGGATCGGGCTCCAAGGGGACGTGCTAACGGACGGCTTCTATCATTTATTGCTCACTCCAAGCTCTCTGGAAGGCCTGACTGTTTTCGCAGCGTCAAATGTAATATTGCAACTCGTCACATCGGCAGATTCACCACTACACCAGCACAAACTAACACTCTCGGCGTTATCCTTCTACTGTTTTAATCGCAAACCGGCGTCAGCGCTGACACCAACCGCTGGTTCAACTGTATGGTTCACCCAGTTCCCGCTATTGCGCCAACTCTGTCTATGCACCTCGCATATAGGTGCTCTCCAAGGCTTCTACACCCTTCCCAATTTTCTCCGCACAATGATTCACTCCCCCCTTGAGCTCTTTGTACTCAAAGGGCTCTGGCCTCCCGAACCCCACGGGCAATTATACCAATCTGTGTTGGACTTGATACAAACGCGAACCATCACCTCCTCTTTGGTCCTGTGGACCTCTTCGCCCCTTCACACCGACGATATGACCGGCTTACTTGAGGCTTGTCACAAGAACGGTATCGAACTGAGATTTTGGCCCTGCAAAGACCAATACAGCTGTATCGTGTAATATTCGCGTAATCTATACTCTCTTGTTCTTCTCGCTTATGCTCTTGCTGCTCGTTATACGCGTCCCTCCAATTTGAAGTTTCCGATTTGAAGTTTCCGCTTACATATACACTCTCGATAGTACTCTGGTAGTACCGTCTATCCCAAAGACGGCGTGGAATCCATTGAGATGCAAAGGACAAAAAAAGGCAGATACATTTCGATAGCCCTAAGACGCGGACACAGAGTCACGATCCCGGTCCCTGCTGCTACCAGTTGGTACTACATTTTACCTCTTCGAGGCGTTCTTGCCCTTCGCACCGGCGCCAGTTGGCGGAGCTTTGTTTGCGCTGCCGCTGCCGGGCTTGGCCAGCGGAGGAGGCGGGGTATTGGCTGCCTTCGTCGCGATTGGTGTTTTGGCTTCCGGCTTGGGCTATCAAGGGAGGACCGAGTTTAGTATGCGTAGCGTTGGGGGGCAATGAAACGCACGGCACTGGTACCAGAGTTAGTGGAGTTCGCAATGCGAGTGCTAGTGCGCTTTTCTTGAGGCATATCGGATAGAGTGGTGTTTGGGTGATAAGAAGAGGTTTACTGTGTACTGGCTCTAGCGAGTAGGCTGCTGTTGCTGGATGTTCTCCCTCGAGCTCTTCCTCCCACCTTATATACCCAAAGGCAGGGTGCTTGGCTCGGAAAGACCAGGGAGAGAACTACCACAGTGACCTCTTCGAAAGCTGTCCCAGCAGTGAGGCGGGCGTACACCGTCGCGGTGGACATACACACCATTTCGAGCCCGGGTCGCGCCTAAGGGTGTATCGGGAAGTACCTCAGGGTCCAGAACGAACAGTACGTTCGATGTTCCAATGCTGGGGGTACCCACAGACGGTGTTCGCCCATTTCGCTGTACACTGGAAGGGGGAACGATGGTTGTGAATCGCGGGCGAGTCGCATCACTCGGTCCCCGAGACGGGTGTGGTGAATCTGTGGCGCTATCCAAGCGCATCCAAGATCAGATGGGCGTTCGGACGATTCGGGACAAAGATAGCTACAAAGCAGGAGGGAAGGAGAAGTTAAGCTGGGAGGGACGGGACGGGAGTGTAAGGCAAGAATAGATCGAGACACAGGCACAGCTGTGCATGGAATGGCAGCGGGGATACCCGAAACGAGGGCTTTACTTGAAGTTCGAGAAGTTCTGGGACTGGTGTCATGCTGACAATGGTTTGGTATGTCGAAGTGTTGACGTTATCATCGCTCTTGATGCAACCCTCTTCCCTGTTGTATTCGCAGAGGCTGGGTGGCAGCCAAATATCCGCGGCGTACCATAGCGTTGTTGTACGTGTGATTATTTATCCACATATTGAACTTATTTTATATGATTTATGTATTTGAATAGCTTGTGAACCAACAATTATACCTGCTAATCTGTGAGTTCGTTCCCCGCGGCTCCCGACTCGACCTATATATATCAGTAAAGAGTATGTACTGGACGTGCACGGAGATACGGATCAAATAAGCATGTCAAGCAACTTGCGCGAATACTCGACACCGAGGAACGTTGCTGCATTTGCAGGGAAAGCCTGTCCGTTTAGGGACTCGTCAGCCGGTGCTGGGTGCCAAGGCAGATGAAGGAGCCTAGTGCACGTACCCTACCCATAGCGGGCCAAAACCCTTTCAACAATGCACGCGCACCGTCAGCGGCGATGGTTTTTCGCGCACAGTCGATAAAACCGTTGTACATCCCCTCTGGAGCGGTTTGTATCCTCGATTTGAGTACCTATGGGTTCAACGAATTGTCTGAGTATACGCCTGGTGAAGTAGCCACAAAACGCACATCAGCAGGGATGGCATACGCCCACATTCCAACGCCCGCCATACCACCAGCGAATACGATCGCCCCCAGATTTAGCTGGGAAGGGTCCTGCCCAGCAGGCGTCAAGGATTTCTTCGTGATCTCGTAGACAGCGAAGTATCTCCAAATCGGCCGTCAGCATCACAAGGCAGCATGAACAAGACCGCTGTGAACATACATAGCGCTTCCGGGGCCATCTCTTATCAAGGTTGCAGCTGATCCTCGGAAAATGCTCCTTGCACCACCCTCCTTATACAAGCCCTTTACGACGTCGAGGACACCCTTGTACTTCTGTTCACCAGGGGCACCTTGTCCCTGAACTTGCAAGATGACTTTAGCGCGTTCAACGGGAGCGGCGACTAGAGTGGTGGGAAGAGCGGAGAGGAAACCTGCAGTGGTTATCTCGGCAGTAGTGAGTGTGGGGTTTGTTCGGTTTGGCGTTAGAGCCGTTATGAGCTGCTTTGAAGCATCGTATGCCTGCAGAATCATTCTGAGTATAATTATGTCCCAGACGGAGACAGGTATATAAGCACCCAAAACGAAATGGCGAACATGGGAGTAACTCCTAGTAATGGAGGTAACATCCCTCGGTACAGCCTAAAGCGAAGGAATCGGCGTTAAAGTTCTTAAAGAGATGAGAAGCAAGCTTACCCGGTTGGGCCATCGCGTGCAATGGTTTTTCGAACAACGTCAATAGCGCTCTTATAGGTACCAGGAGCAGCGGTCTGAAGCCTAGTCTTGGCCAAGTCAAAGGGGTACCCTGAAAATCACGGAAAGGGGGCCAATTCAGCGTTTTCTGGCCCTGCTCATCGAGGGCCAATGCGCACCTACGAGGACAGCGCTGGCGCCACCAAAGCCCCCTGCGATGAATGACTTGACGTTGTCCATTGCGGTTGTGGCGGCTGCTTTAGCTTTCTCGGCGGTGACATCGAGCGCGGATTCGTCGGTCTGGTTTGGCGAGCAGCACGCGTCAGCAAGCGTCTAGGGCAACACGATGAGATATGGTACCAACCATGGTCACCGCTGAGTCCAAGGTAGGATGGAGTTTGAAACGCCGGAGGTGGTGATGGGCAGGCGGGGTGACCTGTGAATATGAGCATGAACATGATATTAAGATATCCGTCCAGTCGTCTAGCCGTCCGGATTATTTGTCATTGGCATTCGTCTCGTCGGGAACTCGGTTTCATAGGGTTAGAACGCGTTGATCAACATTATTCAATTTTTACTTTCTGTGTACGAGCGAGGCGAGCGAGACGAAAGTGGGGAGTACGGTATATCAACAATAGGATAGCTATAATACACTGCAAATCAAGTAGTCACTTTGGCTAGACTACTACTCGACATTGATGCGGGTGCTGCCCTGTTCAACTGCCTTGGGAACTGTCAGGGTCAGCACTCCGTCCTCTAGCTTGGCCCTAACACCAGAGCTGTCAATGGGACGTGGGAGCCAGACGGTGCGAGTAAAGGTCGAGGTGCCTGTGAAAGCTCTTTCGGTTGAAATTTGCGATTGCTCTGCAGGGCCCGAGTTAGCACCAATCAAACAAATGATTCTGAGAGTGGCTCACCACTAGGGGCAGCCGCGGACTCAGTGCTTTGCGTAACAGAGGCATCTGTGGTAGCCTCTTGAGTCGCAGACTGAGCCGGTACCGTTCCGCGGACGATCTTGCCTTCGATGGTGATGCTCCGTCCGCCATCGCCAACGCGTACTTCGACATTATCCTTCTTCACCCCTGGCAATTCGGCTTCGACAATATAGCTATTTCCCTCCTCCGAGAGGTCGACAGCCGGGCGAGGCCAAGCGTTCTCCGACCAAAAGGGGTGGTCGATGAAATGGCGGTCAAAGCGAGGGGCGACGGCGGGCAAAGGTCGAGTGAGAGGTTCCTCCAACATACGGAAGAATGGGCGGAATTCGTTGAAAAGCGATCTTGTCAGAGACATTTATTTTGTTTTGGTGGCTCGAGTAAAGGAGGAGTGGAGTAGTTGGAAAGAGACAATCAGCACGAGCGATGTTTATATACCTCTGAGACCGAGAGTTCCAGAACGTCACGTTTGCTGCGCCGAATGATTACCCGTCCTTTCGGCCAGTTGTTCTGGAAATTTCGCGAGCTTAGTTTCACACAAGTGGTGGAGGAAGGCGTCACGTGTATTCACGGAAAACCCTCAAAATGGTATGATTAGTAGACTCTTCCACTACCTTGGCGTATCGCGACCTGGCACTGCTTGGACAATTAATACTGTTCGGGCAAATTATAGCAACAAAATGTTGGTCGTTACATTACGCCACTCAGCTAAATTGTCCCACAAATGAGAGCTTGAGCGAGGGTAGCGAGACCAGGGCAAAGGACGTTCAGAGGGCCGATTCGTGTTGAAAGCGACAAAATATCCCGTGATTACAACTACCACATAGCTAAAGCGATTTAAGCAACGTGTGTCGCATTGTCGTACTGTCGAGCTGTCTCTTCTCTTTTGCCAAGTCCGTATTCCATAAGGAGGACCATTACGGCAGACTTGGAGGGTTATTAATCGTTGGACGCGGACCCTGGACACCCCACTAGACCATCATATGAGCGTCTTGTGATTAATTTGTTTACAAGTCGCTGCAATACCATGGGAGTGTGTAGCTTGCAGAACAAGTAATCCGCCGCTCACACCTCCAAGGGGCGTGCCGTTATCAAGTGCGGGGCTTCTGCCCGTTTGCGTTTGCGTTGATCCCGACCCTACCTGTCAATGTAGGGTCGGGGTCATATGCATAGCCATCGGTTGGTTGTCCTGTGTACCTCTTACCAAAGGTATTCCACGCTCTAAATGCCACATAGGAGGCTCTGAAGTCATTGTCCAGGTTACAGCTTCAATTGTAAGCAAAGATGTCGTTCTAGTCGCATTCCTTTCACCATTTTCGACAGTTTCGATCCACATTTGTAAAGAAAAGTGCTCTCGCCTCATTCCTGTTGCTGTCAGGCAGGCCCTACCAATTCAGAGATAAGGGGGTCTCCTGCACTTGCACATGCTACATGCTACAACAGAGTTATCTGTGGCGGAGACCAAGCACATCGCAGGGACTGAGGGTCTTGAGACGTGGTAACTGATCATCTCTTTTGTGGTGCCGGTGTCGCAGCACTTCTCCGGAAAAATACCCGCTCGGTTTTCCCTTTGCCCATCGACGTCCGGTGTCCCGCGGAGCCGCAGGACAGCCTTTTTGACAGTACGTATCACGTGATCACTCTCAATCTGAGCCCTGGGAGTGGCCAGGCTCATTCCGAGCCGGAAGGAGCTTCTGTCCATTTTCAAATCTCCAGGAGCTAGACGTTTGGCCCGAGGCCCGCATTCACAAGTCAGTTAGGTACTTTGCTATTGCCTCACGGCAGGTTGGTTCTCTTCAGGCTTCGTTGTTGCAGTGAAAAGGAGCTTTTGATTTCCGGCCTTGGCTGATTGAAGTGTTTACGTATGATGGGCTGTAATGGAGCCGAAGTGTCTCAATTATAGAAATAGAAACCGAAGACACATGAGGAGGCACATGCGACGCCCACTACTGGAAGTTGCCGCTTGCCGCATCGACAGAAGCAATCATAGGATTTGTTGTACCTCACCTTTTCATCTCGTGGACCTGGGTGCGGTGTGCTGTATGAATTTTCTGGCATGGTGACCGATCGACTATCAGAACGCACCTCAAACGGAGTGCTTGTTTTCTAGTCTCCTTCCAGAACCTTTATATCCATTATATTGGTGCGATGTGTGCACCACTTCCTTTCTCGACGGAGTACTGTCTGACCTTCTTGTGTCGTCACATCTGTCAAGGAAATGCTGGCACTGGGCAATGGGACAATGTCAACCGTATTCGCACACTCCTATCAAGAAGCTCAACGGTGTCTATATCTTTTGACAGCGAGTACGGTCGTTGGCATCCGGCATGCCTAGCCAGGGCCCAAGGGGCTAACCATGAGCTATCTATCGACCGTTCGTCGAGCCGTGAGTATAAGACCAGCTTCGTCGCAAATGAACGCCTATGGCGAGGGCGGTGTGTTTAGTCGGGTGCACGATGGAGTGCCCAAGCACAACGTGTTATGAATATTTAATTAAGTGGTCAAGTAGGGTTTATTTCGGCTCGTACTTGCCCATACAGTGACGCACGTTCGTCGGCCCAACGCCTGATCCTAGCTAGGCACCGATTCCATGTCATCCACTCCATCTGTACGTCTGGTACGTTTAAAAGTAGGAGGGTGCCAGGGTCATGCAAGTTTGGCTGCCTTTACCAACTCCACCGGCTCTCTTCACCACTATGGGGGTCTTGAGGACCACGTGGAACCAGTACACCTTTAAGGAGCGGAGAAACATTGCAATCTATATCACCGGCTTATCCTTGTATAAGTTTGGCTTAGAACTCGTAAGTACTGGAGTTATCGCAGGATCGCACTCCCCCGCTCAATCAACGCCCTCATCATTCGTTCACCTTGTATAGTTCGTTGGCTCAATGTAAGTCTTTCAAATGGGATGATGTATGTACGTTTACCCTGAGGGTGCTATAGACTTACTCTGGCCACCAACCGGTTCTCGGTAGACGACCCGCACCATGCCTACCTTAAAGTCGGGACGCTTTCTGGACTGAATCAAACATTTCAGTGTAAGTGTTTACTTATTGTTCGAAGCGATAACTCAGCTTTCTTTATACAATTTTTAGGTATTGGTTCTATTCTCATAGCTCCTTTAATCAAGCGCTACCACACTCGGACCGTTCTCTCGTGTGCCATCATTGGCTTTGGTGTCCTCACTGGTATTCTCCTTATCTGCGATGGTGAGTGCACACAACGCTCCTCATCTTTCTCCGGCGTTGAGATCAGCCTGTAGCTAGCACTGGTGGGCGTTTCAGGACCGACGGCGAGGATCACTACGGCACCTATCCTTCGGATGCGATTTTCCCGTGAGTTCTCGAAAATTTCCCGAGGTGCTGCCGCGTTGATGGAAACTGCAGGGTTTTCTCAGCCGCGTGAGTATGGTTTATCCCGTGTCGAGAGCCTTCTAACTCTGGTTAGTGGGATCTCGTATGGAATGGTGGAACTTAGTATGCAGCTTTCCTACCTCACTTCGAGCGACATGCTCAAATCCATCCCTAGTCCGGCGAGTCATACCCCGAGATATTGTCGGCGGTCACGTAAGGAAACTGAAGCAGATGGATGCAGTGGTACACAGTGCGTGCTCACCTATCTACCGTACTCCGTCGTCTTAATCACCGCCCTAAATAGTATTCTATGAGATCACTGGTACAGCCGGTGCCTTTTCTTGCTCCGTCCTCATTAAACGGCTTGGGAATAACTACGCCTTCCTTGCTACTCCGGCGTGCTTTTTCTCTGCTGGTGTGATCTGGTTGTTTGTGGACCCTGAATTCTCGGAGAGCGACACAACTCAGGATACAGCAGAGTCAGATCAACCCAACCTTGAAGGGGAGCATGGCCTGAGCTGTGGTGGTTATATTTCTGGGTGAGTCACCCTTTAATTGGGAAACTCTATTCACGCTACTAATCAACCCGCCAACAGCGCCATACACGGCTTTAAGAACTTTGGGAGAGCTGTGTGGTACGGAGCATGGGTCGTCTTTTCCACTCGCAAGTTCATTTGGCTCGTCCCCTCATACTCGCTTGCATTATTTGGCCATCGGTGGGTCCATATCTCCATGGGTATCTCGCCCTTATCTTGATGCACCAGTATAGCTATCTGGAGAATAACCTTGCCAACATTTTCGCCACAGCCGTCCTCAACGATTCGTCCTTCCAGCAAATCATGGTTGGCGGGTCGAACTTTGGTGAGCTCTGTGGTGCGGTGACAGTCTTCTTCACTGTGAACTATATCCCAACGTGCGTCTCTTTGCTCTTCTTCCTTTCTTTTCTCATAATTACAACCAGACCAATACCGTTTATTCGCTTGGACGCGCTCATGCTTCTGATCGTCTGGTACCTGCCATTCTACAAGCCGCCTCAGAACCAGCCAATCATAGCATGGCAGATAGCAGCTACCCTCGTTCCCATTTCCTTCGGCTGGGCAGCTGGTGATGTATCGCTGGCGGCGTACATTCAGGCATCTCTAGCGCGTGGAGGAGAGGCCACTACGGCTGGTATCTCGACATTAGGTGCAGTGATGAGCTTCTTGTATGTGACTTACGTGGGTCCCCCTGTTCTCTAGCCTTGCTTTCATGTTGATGGCCTCCTTTCTCAGATTGTTACCTATGCAGTCCTTTCCCCTGTCCTTGGAAGCTATGTGGATTCGCAAATACGGTATGTATCTAGGCGCAATGGGTCCCCCACTCATCCAACTGATGGACAATGCAGACAAAAAAGCGTACACCATGCACTCCTTGGAGTCGGCGGGATTCATTTCACCGTTCTGAGCGGAATGATCCTCATCGCTTCCATGACTCCACGTGGTGCTTTGCGACTCAATCCCCAACTCATCAGCGATGAGATTGGAAAGGACTTTGAGGAGGTCCATCCCTCTGAACAACTCCGTCTTGGCAAAACTCACTCTCACGCCATTTCGGAGAAAGATGGAGACTCGTCAGTTGCCCCCACCGAACCAGAAATCAAACACGAAACAAGTTCTGATGCCGGCATTGTCCCGAGTCCAGTTACACCGACTAGTCCAACCAACCCCTTCGGTCCAACTAGTGAGATGAGTCGTGCTTCGGATTTATCCAATGGCACCGGTAATCGAGAACAACGGCGCAGCCTGGCAAGGGAAAGGAGCGCTAGTCGCGAAAGGAGGCCAAAGAGCGCAAGCGCTGGTCGCGAGCGGCAAAGACCTATGCTCGAAACGCGGGTGCATATGCCTACGGGGAATCGCGTGGATCTGAACGTGGGCACGAGGGCATTACCGCTGCCACCGCCCTCGCCTTACTCTCATTCGACTCACTCGACTCACTCGCCTCACTCCGCTACCTCGCTTCACTCGCCTCATACACCCATAGTTGAACGAACACATTCACATTTCTAGCCGCCCTCATTTCAGAACGTTTCTGATCGTTTTTGGATGACTGTCTCACATTGGATTCTGCGGGTTGTATACGTATGCTTCGCTTTTTACTTCATGATTTTGTCGGAAGTCATTCCTTCATCGTGAAGAGGCTCCAGTCCACTGCGGGACTCAATTGGTCCAGCTTTCCTGATTGTCCGGCGACTCGTGACTTCCAATAATCCCAACTAGCCCGCCCACCACTTGACTATACCAAAGGACCCGTTGGGTGTCAAAGGCGGCAACATAACAAGCAAGGTCGTCTGGTTATCCTCTAAAGCCACAGGGACCTGGGCAAAAGCAGGAGGATGTCCGCGATGTCTACAGTATAGTACTGTATACTACTAAGAACCAGAACTCACCCTGGTGTCGACTGCGAGTGTAGCGACGGCTCATTGTACATAATGGTCCTCAGTGCTTCTTGAACTCCTGCCTAGAGCTAGGAAGGCGACACTTCACTCATTAGATTGCACCTCATCCATGCCCCTTGTTCATCAAGTACGCAAAGGCCGTCGGCCAACGTCTTGAGCATATCAGCTCAGCTCAGCGCCAGGCTATTAAATTACGAGAATGAGGCACAAATTCATTGCAAAGCACGTTAGTTGAAGACAGTTTAGCAAATGGTTGTACATTTGCACCCATATAGGGCTTGTCTGAATGCGGAACGTAACCCACTCAGCACGCTAGAACAAATATAGGGAGTCGATCGATCGTGATCGTGCTTCTTTTGGGGGCACAAAGCCAAAATGAATTTCAAAATCCTCAGTATCTCCAACACCTAATACCTACAAGGTACACGTGCATGTTGTGGCCCTTGCTGCTCTCCAAGAGGTCGCTATGGCCGGGTTTAAACGCTGGCTGGCTTGGGGTTATTAGCACCGGCATCACTTCCAGGCTAGGAGATTTCCCGAAAGGATTGATAACGGTTGCTGGTGCTATCTTTCGATTAAGGAATGGATGGCCGATGACTTGAAGGGGATGAAGAGACTAGAGGTGAGACAGAAAGAGCAGAGTGAGTGCCAATCGCGATATTCTGACTAGCGAACCGCCATCGAGAGTATATACATTATAGACTACATGATAGAAGTGAAATGGAAGTCGTAGCAGTGCCTGCCTACTATCAAAAGCGCTCTGTTAAATCACATCGGGGAGCAGGTAGGTTTCAGGGTCTCCGGGGTCCTTGATCCCACTTGGCACTTTTTGTATTGAGTCATTGAGTCAATATCAACAAGGGAAGGCTAGAGGATATTCTCAATAAAAGAAGCCTCGAGGCGTTAGTGTTCTCATGTGCGAAGCAAGAGGTGACAGTATCTTAAAGAGTATCGATGGGCAAATATTGAGTTTCATGGTTTCCATGAATATGTAATCGCGGCATGTGGTGCACGTCAGCCGCAATCGCGGTGCGTGGCTACCTATACGAACTACCCACGCTACGGTATCGGATATAGACACCGGATATGGCAGAGCCAGTAATCATTCTACTTTCGGCATGCATGCATGCAGTCGGACTGGACGCGTTCCAAATCCGACGAACGTGGGTGAGAGATCAAATCCTGCGGACATACTTGCCGGAAATCTGCGTTGACATTAGCCGTCGTGGTGATTACGGCAATGCGGAAGCGCGTTCCTAGACCCCTGTGGCTCTCCACCTTCTTTGATAGAGAGCTATCCACACCCGCACTCGCCTCAGACGAGATCAGTTAGATGAAGCGGTTGATTGGGTTCCTTCGAAATGAACCCTAAACCCTAAACGTCAACCAACGAGCTTCCCAGGGTGTTCCAGCCTAGATCGACCAGTATCGAAACACTAAGTCACTCCACGCAGCGCAGGTCTGTACGCTGATGCGCTCCTTCTCCAAAATCATCGCTCAATCTGCGATTACTGATGACTCTTGCACTCCTTCAGTGCATGACAATCTGTAGTGGGCGCAATTGCCGAAGGCTGCTGATCTACACTGAGTTTGTGAGAGCACTCGAGCTACTCATTTGGTAAGTGTCAGTCCCAGGAATCTGCCTGAAGCTGATCTCGGGGTCATACACTGACACTAGAGGGAGGACCGATGGGCGTGTGCTTAAGGGGCGAATGTCAAGGTCACCGACTCCATGCTATAGTCAGCGAGGAATTCGGTAAACACCTAGAGGCAATCGAGGCTCAAGTCTGGAAACAGGTGAATGAAGCATATGGCCGCTCAGCAAACGAGCAATAAGTATATTCCCGTATAAATTTTGATCAGAAACCCACGGGTATAGTGTAGTAAAAGAAAATATCGTTCAGCAGGGAGTCAAACCCCAGTCTCTGCCTATCCAGAAGCAGCGCTCTGGACCGATAAGGAACTGCCACTCAGCATATCGGGCTATCCTTTATAGACCATTGTCGATGAATGAGACTGTGGCTGTACCTGATATACCCACTTCTGAACCAGTTGCACTGGTCCTCTCTTCCCCACCTATTCACTTGTAATCACTGACGGCCTACACACCCAAACTCATGCGACACACCTTCAAAGATTGGGTTTATTCTGATTGCTTGAATAAAACATGGTGAACAGCCATTGCTGATGTTGGCTACATGTATACTAATACACTGTCGCAGAAAATATATTATCCATGGTCACATCTCAATTTAGTGAATCATTACAGACTCAAATTCTTTTATGGGTGATTTGGGAACATTTGGAAAATGAATGGGCCATTCTCCTGGATTGCCGCTTATTCATGAAAGTGGCCACTGTGCCCCTCAGTTGAGCAAAAATTGTTTTACTGTTCTTCTTGTCATCCCACCTCATATTCTGCATTTCTGCCAGGTCATTGATAAGGAACACATTCAGTTCTGTACACAAGCCCGCGTCCTCTTCAAAGGCTCCCAACAGGCCCGAAACTAGGCTGGAAGATGCGGATATCTCCAGTTTTTCAAGGGCGGGGGTCGAGCGAAGGAGATGAACAGCACTGTTCACCCAAGAAGTGTCGAGAGTTGCGCCGGCACCCCAAATGGGAGGTCTGCGTTTCAAATGCAACGACATAACCGGAGTCTCAACCAACTTCAACTGCATTAGCGCTTCGGGTTGCAGCGTGTCAATGACGATGTCTTGGAGACGGGGCATTCTCACTTCTCTCAATGAATATTCTGAGTCTATGGGTTTGCATTGGAAGGCAGGGTAGATGATCGAAAGATGCTGGACAGTCGGGTGAAATAATGCTGGAGCGTTTCCGTATGTTGGAGAAATGTGAAGGGTATGAAGAGTAGTAGATTTCTTAATCATGGTCCAGTACTCGTGGAGTCCTTCAGGGTTCTGGGGGAGTGTAACCTCGAGGGTTTTTAATCGCTGTAGGAGCGAATCAGGCAAGGTTGGCGGCTTGTCCACCCAACGGAGGCGCAGGGCGGTGAGTTTCTTCCCAAGTAGTTTCGCAATGATCTCCTCCCCTGGAGGATAATTGAAGATGGTCAGGCTCTTCAGCAGTGGCTGATCACCGGCCAGAAAATTCATGTCAAGCACGCGACTGATGACGAGTTCTTGGATTCTGAATAAAAATGTAGGGATAGCGGCGACTTTCTTCGCAACGTTCGGCGTCATGTCCTTCCTTAGATTCGTAAAGTCGACCTTCAAGGGAGCGGGGTTTGATCGAGCGATGCGAGATTGAAGAAAGGTCCCCACCCACGGTTTGACGACCGTAAGTTTGAACTGGCCACGAGGATCGATGTTGGTCCACAGCGTTGGTTGTGAGAGTGCTAGCACATACCAGGTACGGCAGACGAGGAGGAGTTTCTCAGGCAGTTGTCCGTAGAAGTGAACATAGTAGTCAAAAATGATTCCCATGAGCTCAATGGGTAGGAATAAGTTCCTCCGCTGCGCTAATTCCATCATGCGGCGGACAGCGGTACGTGTTCCCTGCGGCTGCTGGGCCTCTGTGCTCGGCTCCCGATGGCGGGAGAGTTCCAGTGGTGAGTACACTAGTGGCACCCCCTTGTCATAACTTCTTTAGTACTGACACTCCCAACAGCTCATTCGACCTACAATATTGAGCAATGACCCCTTGTACTTGAAGGCCAGCCGAACCGCTAGACCCAAGGTGGGCTTCAATACTATGACAGCAAACAAATGCGGCAACTGCGTATCACGTACGGGCTCTCACCTAAGGGTGAAGGGAAATTAATGAGTACAGATGTGTCTTGGTAAAGAGGGCGTACCGGAGTCAGGCCGAATACAAAGTGGGGTGTCATTTCGACAATTCCGAAATTTCACGCAAATAGGGTTGTCACGTGCAGGGTAATGCTGGGCAAGATTAATGTTCCCATCCCCGGCGCCTCGTTTATATATGTGCCTTGCGGCATTTCGGTACCGAAACGGTCCCTTTGTGCGTCGAGCAAGGCACTTCAGCAAAAGGACGGTTCATTGGTCCATAGTTGCGGTGACTACAGTTCACTGAGTGGGTTTCAAGCCACCAAAATTGTAATATCCCTTTAGCAAGACGACCCTCGAAGGTTACTTCATGAAATGACTTTCTATGCGCCAACAAGGCCATGCTTGGGTTCAAGGGTGCTGAGAATACAAGTAGATTGTCGCACCAGAATCGTTGGTGGAGAATGGTCTAGAAACGCACGAATCACGCACCATTCTATACAACATAATTGAAGCGGCTCGCGTTCGAATGACTTGTAAATGATTTAAACCTGCAAGAATATGTGGTGATCATCGCACGTATTCATCTGGTTGTCACTGTCTGACCCCTAGGAGAGACGATGCAGCGCAGCGGTAACCAATGCAATCGCCAGATGCAGGTCAGGTCTAACAAGCATGTAACCAAACAACTAGTGCCGAGGGCATACCGCAGTAAACTAAATAGGGGAACCACACACGACGCCGCCAAGGAGTGTTCAAAGCCATTAAATTCTCAATTCGCATTGCCGAATTACTCGAATACAGTCGTTCACGACAACGACGCACCAACAAAGGTGGGGGCAATACAGACACCATCCTTTGTCCGTATCCGATGAACCGACTGGCTGACAGGGTCGACCCAAGCCGCTTCGCGTGTGTCAAGGGTGGTGAACCCTGGAGGGGATCGTCAGGGTCCGAACGGTGGCAGTCATGCTGCTACATGATTGCGAAGGGTTACACACCGGGTTGAATGGTTTCAAAGATTTTCTTCTTCGGGTTGAGCTGCGAAAGAGGCTGGGCACCTGCAGAGAGAGCAGTGTAAATGTTATTTTTCCATATCGAGCGTATAGACTAAGGTGACGTTGGATATGGAGAAGTACATACTTTCATACTTCTCGCCCTCGAAGTAAACCCTCTCGCCGGGTTTCGAGCCTGGTGGTGGTTGGACGAGTTCAATCCCTCCCTCCTTACCGGCTGGAGATGTTGCCTATAAATTGTATCAAGTTCAGGAGTGATAATAATAATTGAAACGACCGGGGAGCGACGTACACATAGAACCATGGCGTGACTCTTCACTCCGCGCATATTCGCAGGCTTGAGGTTGCACTTAATGCATACCGTCATCAGGACACGTGCATCGCCAGAAAAGTGAAAAGGGACGACACACCACAGCGACCAGATACTTGTCCCGCATCTCTTCAATGGGAATATAGTTGACCAACCCACTGACGACTGTCCTCGGGCCCTCGGGTTCGCCCAGGTCGACCTGTTCGACGTACAGTCCATCCGCATCAGGGTGCTTCTCGACTGCAGGAACCAATCAGCCTCCACTTTCACGCCCAAGTCCGGGCGGGGGAAAGAATAAGACGCACTATGAACGATATGCCCAACCCTTAGATCGATCATACTCGGCACAGGCTCTCCGGATCCCTCCGCCTCCTTTGCAGGCGCAGATGTGGCGGTCGCCTTTTCCTTTTTCCCTCCGTCCGCCTTGGGAGGCCTTGCCTTCTTGCTCTCAGCTGCCTCATTGACCTTCTTGCCCGCTTCTTTGACGGTTTTCACTGCGCCCGAGGTCGCCGTAGATGCAGATGCTTCGGCGGTGGCGGGAGCCTTCTCTTTCTTCTTCTTCTCCGTCACAGGTGCTTTACGCTCTACCTTTGGCGCGTTCTCGAGGTCGAAAGTTACAGGCGCCGGGAGGTCGACAGCAGCGAGGGAAGAACGGACGTCAGGGTGGTTTTGGATGTGGTCAAAGTAACGCGTTAGGGAGGGGAGCGTGTGATATTTCGAGGATGGGAGGGACGACTAGAGGAGTGGTGCTGTCAGTATCTGGAGGGGCCGAGATTGAGAGCACGGCGATCTACGCAAGCGTGAATACTGAATCACATGTTGCAGGGGGCATGAGATATCTCTCGGTATCTCATATCCGGCAAACGGCTATCACGTGTGGGAACCCTTCCGGCGAGATGCGAGCGAGCTAGGAATCGATCCAAGGTTCATCCCTTGTAACCCCACCAGAGGGTGCAATAGACCGATCAAAAATATTGCAGCCTGTGCCATTTGCAGAAGAAGAAGGTATCGCCCTGCCCCTGAGGGAAGATGGTGGCAACACCACAGAGAATGGCAAGGGGGTTAGTGGCTTGACACCTAAACTCTAATTAGGTAGTGTTCCCAGGGATGCTGGAATAATTCCAGCGACTTCGACAGACAAGCATGCAGGGAATTGGCGTGTTCGCCAGAAGCAAAGCTAAGCAAAGGCGCAGGGGTTGCAGGACCACGCCACCACGGGAACACGGTACTGATAGCGAAGTCTGGGAAAGTATAGATAGTGAAATACTGGCACAGAAGCTACTGTGCCTGGTATTGCTCGGGACGTAGACATCTAATAGATGCTAAGCACGGGTAAGCAGCAACGGCCGTGAGCGGTTCTTTACTCTTTACAAGCCGACCTTGTCAATTGCCGGGGGGAGAGGTTGGTACTTACGACTGTCGAATGCAGGGCGACATAAACCGCGACATCCGCGATGGTAAGAATATTACCGACAAGATACGTCTTACTAGTGAGATCTAGATCCAATTCCTGTACTCCGATTTCGCGTCAGCCCTCTTCTTCCCTTAGTTTTTTACGCCGGAAGCCATGACTAGCATACCTCGAGATTGACGCTCTCCGGAGCATACTTCCCCTGCGCAACACTCGCGATGTACGCTGAGACAGCTATCTTTTCATCATCTGTGCGTCCTAGCGCATCGAGAGAGGACGTCGAGAGTTTGGTGACGAGCTCGCGTGCTGGGGGAGGGAGATTTGCGAGCCCTGCTTCGGTTGCCATCGTTCTATATGCGCTACTAATCGGTTGTTGATGTAGCCCTGGCCGCTGAAAAGAAAATGGGAGCGGGCGAGTCAAACGAGTCCGAACGAGGTGAACAGAACGGGAAGGGCGAGCCACAAAATGTAAAGCAACACGCATGACTCGATGCATAGCGCTACGCCCAAACAAAATAAAAAGAAACCGGAAACCGGAAACCAGAGAGCCAAATATGGTGTGTATTGAGTGTCGTCCACTCGTCCTCCACCATGTCGTCGTCCGGTCTCTCGCTCCCAATCATCGATATCGCACCCTGGTTACCCTCGAGCACCTCAACAGATGCAGAGAAACAAGCAGTAGCGGACGCACTGCACGTCGCGTGCAGAGACTTTGGCTTCTTCTACCTCAACCTCGCGGGATTCGCCACCGAAGCCGAAATGGCGCGCCTCACTGATCTGGGCAGCAAGTTCTTCCGCCTCCCCCAACACCGCAAGGACGCGATCGGCCTCGCGCACGGCGACGGCGCGAGGGGCTACCAGCGCCTGAGGGAGAATGTCACCATGGGCAAGGCGGACAACCACGAGGGGATAGACTTCTACCGTCCTGTTGACGACCCAGATAAGCGCACGCCGCTGTGGGGCGAGAATCAATGGCCGGATGAAGACCCCGCGGAGGCGGAGAGCATTCAGGGGTTTAGGGAGGCGTTTGAGGCGTGGGTTGAGAAGATGAAGGTGCTTGGGTTGGTTGTAATGCACGCGTGGGTGTGTTTCCTGTCTTGAATTCCCTCCAGGGGTCACTCCCTGATCCTACCTCACGTAGTCATACAAACGAGTCTACTGACGCATGCCTATTTGCAGGATGGCAAGGGGACTCGGGATGACGACGGATGAGTGGCTGGACCTTCGAGGCAAAGTGGACGAAAGCTTTTGGGTGATGCGAATAATCGGTCAGCGACTCACCCACACGACAAATAGACTATGACAAATAAATAACCAATCCTCATACATGGATAGGATACCCGCCCCTTCCCCCAGACCACGACGGCTTCTCTTGTGGGGCGCACAAGTCTGTCATCTCTCCCCATTTCTCTCCATTTTTTTCTCATACTTCGCTAGGGACTATGGCTGCCTGACGTAGGCGTTCATACTTCTTCCTGACCCCCGATCCCCACTCAACGTGGTGCAGCTTTCTCTATGCGGACCCCACGCCGAACGCCCTCCAAGTGTTCTTACCCTCAACGGTACCCGCGTCTTCGCACCTCTCTCCCCTCCCCGGTTCCGTCGCTCCACCTATAAATCTACCAACTGAGGAAGGTGCGCCCCGCTCTCCCGCTGTCCTTCTTCACTTTCTTGTGACCCTTCTACACCCGTCCGTACATGGTCCCATGATGCGGGAGAGGAGACACACCCACTGACCCAGGCGAACAGGTACCCAGCAAGGAATCTGGATCTCTGCCAGCCCAGTGCCGGGGTGCGTAGTCTGCAACATCGGAGAAATGTGGGAGACGTGGACAAACGGCATGTACAAGTCGACACTGCACAGGGTTATCCATCGAAGTAGCAATTACCGGGTCTCGTACGTGTCCCTTCTTCCAGTCTGTCTGTACGACCCAGCAACCCTTTTTGTACTCCCTCTCTCACACTTAAAAAAATGCCCGTCGTCGTCGAGGAGGCTTTGCTGATACTGCCCTGTAGCGTCCCATTCTTCTTCGAACCAAACTTTACGGCGCACGTCGCCCCGCTCGCCGCGGCGTTACGCATCCAAGCTCAGTCTCGACCTGATGGCGACGAAGGTGAAGATGGAGGGAAAGTGGATACCAGCGCGTACCCCCCGATGGTGTACGGCGAGTTCCTCAAGAGTAAAGTTGCGGGCAACTTCTCCGAAGATGCCACTAGTGGGAAGAAGGGGCGATATTGAGGTCATGCTGGAGTTGCTGCGGGCCAATGGTGTATGCTCGGTGTTGCGCTGGGAGGGAATCTTTACGTCGGAGACCTATGAATTACGAGCTTGTATCTCAGTGTCGTGACCCAATGGCATCTTACTATCTTCGCAATACTTGTACCTCATTCCTTATGGAAGCCAAGAAGCACGAATGACTTTTAAAGAGTGGTGAGTTGCAAGACAAAGCAGATGTCCTCTAGTAAACAGTCGGCAGGAAGGTTCAAAGGGGGATAGATACTGTGTTACGCGACGAGCTGTAAGAAGTAAAACGGTAATAAAGAGTTTGAGAAGTGGGTCCGATTTATTGGTATTTAGAGGGACCATCCACTACCCAGGAGTTTACTTTGTCTGTAGGTCCCAGAATGATAGCGTCAGTAAGTGAGAGGAAAAGAGAAAGAGATGCACGACGCACAGCTTCCATGAGGTAGGTGATGAGGTTGTTGCGGTCACCTTCCTTCTTCAAGCCAGCGAAAGCCATCTTGGTGCCGGGGATGTACTTCTTGGGGTTCTCTGCGGATTCTTTGTCAGTCCCATCGTTTTCCAACCGAAGCACGGGTCACAACGATAAAGTTCGGTTGGGTCGGATTTCTGCGGTCGCAACACGCGCACTGTATGGAGGGTATAGGCAACAGAAAGCAAAACGTACCGAGGTACTCGAAGAGAGTTTTCTCGTCCCAGGTGATGCCTTTGTTGACGTTGGCGGCGGTGTACGAGTACCCTTCGGCCTTGCCCGTGTGGCGGCCAATGACACCGTGGAGGTTGGGGCCTACTTTGTGAGGCTCACCAGCGCCGACGGTGTGACACTGTGCGCATCGGGTCTTGAAGAGCGAGGCGCCCTTGGAAGCATCACCTGCGGGGAAATTACAACCAGGTCAGCATAGCGCATAGCGTCTTCTTATCCTAGCACCCGCTTGTCTCGTCATCGGTCAAAGAAAAAATATTCTAGTCGGCCAGCGAGGGGTGCACGAAATTTTTCGACCGATGACGAGGGAGGGTTTTTCCTGGCGAGTGAGCGACGTACCGGGTGCGAAAGGCATTGGTGTTGTCTATTTGAGGGTAGAGATTAGGGTAGAGCGGGTCTTAGATATAGAACAGACGTAGACGCAGGGGTCGAAGGTTGTGGAGGTCAAGGTCAAGGTGCAGGTGCAGTGCAAGTGGGAGTCGGCTCCGTGCTCTTTGAAAAATTTCGGGCCATTGCGCGTGGGCGCATTCCGAGCCAATCACACGCGGCCAATTTCCAATTTCACTTGCCTTCACCTTTTCACGCGGGCGGGCAAGCGAGGACGCGGCGGCTCAGCGGAACGCAATGGAGAGTGTCCACCTGGGCGCACGGGAGACCTTTGGGAGCACTTGCACGTCGCCTTGGCCAACTCCGGTGTTAGTCCAACATCGCCACCGTCGTGAGTACGACCAGCCGCCCGTGCTGCCTCCTCTGCCTCTGTTTATTGTGTTTACAGAGTGTCAAGGCAGTACTAGTGCTAGTGGGCTGCGGTCCGACTGCCCAAATGTAATTCATTTCCACAGCGATCGAGTCAAATCCCAGCCTCACTTCACTTGGAAGTCACCATCCCAACGTAGGAACGACAAGATGGCATCAACGAGCAAGAGCAAAAAAACCGCTGCTCGAGGCCTCAGTGCTCTTGAAATTACCATTCATAAAAAAGCGCTCTCATGCCCCAAGCAGGTATGTCACAGTCATAGAGCGCAGATGCTCTCACCTGGTTCTCACCAACTCGATTCCCAAACCTGTATCCTGATCAATTTTATCTATTAGATCGCTCACCAAGAAGATATGGACACAATCGACGCACCTCGGGACGCGAGAGTGGCCGCACTCAATTTTCTGCTCGAAGCTGTGAGTTTCGAATTTCTCTGACACATCCATACACCTCTCAAAGACCTATTCTAGGGTTACATGAAGCTGATGAGATTCGAAGGAACAAACAAGTTGGCGTATAAGGCAGTTCGAGTTAAGGAGGCCCAAAAGTACTATCTCTCGTTCTTTGTGGCAATGTTTTATTGACCACTTTGACGTGTCACAGCATGGGTTTGCTTGGTGACGACGTACAGATGGTCCTTGCTCGCATCGAAGAAGCCGGAAATGAAGGTGTGCAATTCTAGGTTCCTCTTCATTTCCGAAGAGCACTCATCCAAGTACCCTAGGTATATGGACGAAGACTATCCAGCGTAAGACAGAACTTCCTCAGACCGTCGTGAATAAATGCATCAAAACCCTCGAGTCCCAAGGGATCATAAAAAACATCAAAGCTGTCAAGGTTCGTGCCTCTTCCCGCTCAGACTATGCACAATCGCCTTGAGACAATAATGATAACAGAGATTCTTCCATAGACCCCCACTCGGAAAATGTACATGATGGCATATCTTGAACCCTCAGTCGAGGTCACTGGCGGTCCATGGTATACAGACTCCGAATTCGACAGTGCATTCGTGAGCATCCTCTTGGATCAGTTCTACAACTACATCGCAGCGCGGGTATGTTGACTGCGCGCGAGCTCCTAAACTTGGACACCTGATTCCCATCTTTATAGTCATTACCCGAGCCGACCCCCAAATGCGCGCGTCCCCTTTTCGCTCCTTCTGACACGGGACTCCGATACCCAACGGCGACGGACATCACTCAATGGGTGAAGAAAACCCAGTTAAGCTCTGTAGAGCTAACGCAAAGTCATGTTGAAACACTCCTCAAGGTCCTTGAGTACGATGGGAGGGTAGAGAGGCTGCCCGCTTCCGCCACCACAATGTTTGCGTCAGCGCTGAACACTAGGAAGCGGGATCATGCGGACGATCTCGATCGCAAGAAGGCGAAAAAGCGAAAAAGGTATTCAGACGACGATAGCGAGGAGGACAGGGAGCGTAAACGGAGGAAGAAAAGCAAGCGGAGGAGCGCAACAATCAGCTCGGACGTGGAGAGCAGCTCGGACGAAAGAAGCGTCATGAGTAGGAGCCGGGGCAAGCGAGACGAGAAGGGACGACGCAAAAGCCGACGGAATAGCGACCCTGAAGAAACATCTGATTCAGAAGATAACCGGAACGACCGACACCGGAAACGAAGAAAGCGAGACTCTAGTAGTGATGAGGAGTCTACCGACGATCGCAGATCTAAAAGGAAACGAGGCTTTGGCAAGAGCAACAAGCACCGCTCCACGTCTGACTCTGAAGGTTCAGAACCTGAATCAGATGACGACATTGCTCGCGCTCACAGTCGGAGCAGCAAGAAGACCGAGTCCCGCTCGACTCACTCCTACTCTCGGTCCGATTCGCCCAAGCTGGTCGAGATGGACGCGACCGAAGCTTTCGTCTATCGTGCCATCCGACCCCAGATCCATAATCAAGCCGCCAGTGCCTATCTTGCTAAGGGCAGAGAGATGGGCGTTGAAGACATGGCGTGGGCTCAGGCCCCTTGTGTGAAATGCCCACAAGCGGCGTTCTGTAAAGAGGGCGGCCCGGTGAACGCCAGTGTCTGTGAATACTTTCAGGAGTGGATGGATCCAGTCGGGTTCGGTAGAGTCCTATATGCCGACGAAGATCTCCATATGTCGCTGATAGGAGGTGACGCGGACGTCAAAGTGGAGACGGTGCCGTGATGTCGAAGGGCGTTTTCTGAATTATTTGAGAGATGTTTGCCCTCTGACTGGCCCGACAGTGCCGCGTGATTAAAGTCCTGCAACAATGGTGAGGCTAGACTTTTGACCCAGCCGAACCATCCAAGACGCACATCAGATTACCATCAATACGTGAATACCCCAATATGCCACCCATTACACCCAAAGGAGAGGACGGAAGGAGCAGCTGAATGCATTCGAAAGTGGTCAGACGAAGTGTACGCGCGATGACTGCGATCAACACGACGACCCAAGCAAGGCAAGATGTTTAGGTCATTATAGGCTCTGAACCCGCTGGTCATACTGCTGCCATCTACATTGCGCGTGCAAACCTCGAGCCTGAGTTGCTGTGCCTCCAGTCGAGAACTACCCGGGTTTCCCAGATGGCGTCCGAGGTCCCGAAATGATGGACAAATTCCGTGCTCAATCACTCAAGTTCGGTACCACGATTGTCACGGAGACCATCTCGTGTATTGACCTCTCCCAGCGACCATTCCTGTACTGGCGGGCAAGTGAAGAAGAGCAAGAGCCCGAACGTGTGACGTATTGCATGGTTATCTCGACGGGAGCAAGCGCAAAGCGTCTTAGCTTACCTGGTGAGGATCCATAATGGCAGAGTGGTATCTCCGCATGCGCAGTGTGTGATGGCGCCGTACCGATCTTTCGGTAAGTTCAGCCTCTAGTCCATTCATATGGACTCCTGACGCATTATGTAGAAACGAGCCTCTAATGGGAGTCACAGATTAAACATTCTGTGCTATCCACGATTCACCCATTTCACGATGATGGACGGGAAGCAGCGTGGTAATACTTTAGCGACAGAAATGGCACTAGGAAGCCAGTGGTGTGTTAGGTGATATAGAATCAAAATCCTCACACACTTTAGTGCCCTCGAGCCTCCAGTCAAAGGTGCATATTGCCTTCACGGTAGAGTATTCATTTTCTTGGGCGAGATCCAAAGCTTCTAGCTGGATGAGACACCTCGTCATACTTCAAGGGGTACTATATTGACATGGCGTTCATCTGGGTCCCGCGTTCAAAGAGGGAGATCATTGACCTCTGAGCGTACCTTTGAACAAAAGAAGTGGGTCCTGTGAGTGCGGTTATAATTTCCAACGAGCTGCTGAGCTGCTGATAGCAGAACCTGTTCAATCGGGTGGAAGAGGAACGGGTCCGGGGCCGGTCTTCCTTAACCCGAGTCGAGTTGTTAACATGGGTTCATACATCTATACGGACATGATGGTTCCTGAGATGGATCGCGGGAGATACCCATATCAAGGCATCCGCCCCGGAAGGATCAGGTATGCCTTCACACAAGTTGTGCGGACTGCGACTGGTCGATCGCTTCAGGCGAAGCGCTGGAGGGCAACGACCATCAAGCGCGCACCCATAGCACTTTACCATATGACCGTACAGCGGATAAGAATTTGACCGCTCATATCATGCAGGCCCAGAGTGCTAATGGGTCAGGAAGAGAGCCAAGCGAACCGTCGCCAATGATGTCATCGACTTTGCCACCATTGGATCGTCGTCGTCGTAGCGTTACTAGACGCTTCATCGGTGGTGTTATTGACCACCTTGCCTTCATGAAGAATTCGGTGGCAATTCGTGGGATTGGTGAGCCATTCAGGCTATCTCTCGATGTTAAGAACTTATCGTAAATGCGAGAATGCAAGAATGCGAGGTGGTCAGAAGCAGAGAAGCAGACGGAAAGAACCCCGAGGTGACAGCTCTGCCCATGGACCGACCACGCGACAGCGTCATTGCCACCTCCGAACCGGATGTTCTCCAGTATGAAAGGCGCAGATGACCAACGCTGGGTCCCAACGTGCTCTTGTGCTCATGGAGACTAGGCCAGATATCGTTATCATCGGAGCAGGTCCTTCTGGGCTTGTCGCAGCCTTAACTCTCTTACAAGAAGGTCAGAGGGTGGCAATCTATGACGCCTTGCCCAAGGGGCAAAATGGTTCTCGAGCTGCAGCAGTGCACGCCCACACACTTGAGGTATTTCGGCCGTTCCTTGGATTCTTCCATCGATTAACGCCGCTGCAGCAACTCCACACATTGGGATATGCGGAGGCACTCGTCTCAAAGGGAATCAAAGGGCAAGGCGTAGTCAACTATGACTGTACTACGCCTATAATGCAACTCTCTTTGACTGAATATTTAGAAGGCTTAACCGAATACCCATTTGCTCTTCTCATTCCGCAGCACGAAGTTGAGCGCGTCTTGGAGGAGAAACTCAATGAGCTAGATGTGAAGGTCCGCAGAGAAATGCGAATCAAGGGGGTGGAAGCTAGCGACTCGAAAGGAATCGAGCTTACCTTCGAGAACGGAGAGACCACACAGGTAACGTATCTTATTGGAGCTGACGGATCTAGGTCTATGGTGCGTTTCAACAGTTCTATGAATAACCAACTCAAACCATTCGAAGGTACGCGAACTTGCCGGTATATCATTTACGAACCCATTCAATGGCGAGCCATACTACATTCCTCACCGAGGAGCAACAGGAGAAGGACTCCAATACCTTGTCCTCGCAGACGTTGTTTTGTCGGGTTCCTATCCATCCACTTTCTTGCGGGACCATTTGAGCTCTACGATCGACCCTGTTGGCATGTTCCTTCTCATACCTCTCCCTCTTCCCGATGACATCCATCAACGTGATGCCGAGGGTCTGTCCTTCTGGCGGGCCGTATTCAACATCACGGTCAAGAATGAACCACCTCCTGCGAAACCGGATCTGGCTTATGTACAGGAATACTTCAACAAACATCAGGGTATATGGGAGGAGAAATATTGGCCAAAGGTTTTGGAAGTACGAGAATCATCTAGATATCGGGTGAGAGAAGCGATGGCGAGCACAATGCACAAGCCACTCGGGCCCCGCGGACATGTGCTACTTATAGGAGATGCTGCTCACGTTCATAGTCCCGCAGGTGGACAAGGTGCGCTTCCATCGTCCTCCCACCCCCGCCCTCAAATAGGCATAGTTGATTGATTTGCACAAAGGCATGAACCTTGGAATTTGCGATGCAGTGGCTCTGGGTCGCACACTATCCAAGCATGTCAAGGGCGGTTCTCAAGATAACCACTTACTCGAAGAGTACAGCAGGAAGCGCTTGATCGTCGCCAAAGACGTGATCAAGCTTGCCACAACAGGGTTGAACATGGTGAACTACTTGATTGCAATGCCCGCCCTCGTCCGGCGCCTTGTCACAGGGGTTGTGAATTTTATGGGCTTTGCTAAGAGAAGGTTGGTGCTGCAAGTCTCTGGACTGATGAACCGAGCGTATGATTAAACTATGTGTTGTTTGTCATCGAATCGCGACTGGAACTTATAGCTTTGTCATTTGAGTGACTCCGCACCTAAGTAGTCTTTCGTAACATTTCGTGCCAAAGTTTATTCCAACAGATTGTAAGGTACATTTCCCGTGTATATATGACGCGATATGACGCGATAGGGCGCGATTCAGTGCTCTCTTTGCTCGAGGACTCGCCAAGCTGTGGCGTGGATTGAAACTTTCCTTCCCCCATATCGGGCATTATTACCTGGGGCGCGCAACGCTGGGTTCTAAGCACTTTCCACGAGCGTTCAGATGTTTTGCGTATTACCTCCCTACATTCTCAAGCGTCCTTACGACCAGCTTTATCTATCGATATGATATCAGACGTGTCCAGCCGAACCATCCAAGGCGCATACCAGATTACCATCAATACGTGAATACTCTAATATGCCACCCATTACACTCAAAGGAGAGAACGGAAGGAGCAGCCGAATGCATTCGAAAGTGGTCAGTCGAAGTGTATGCGTGATGACTGCGATCAACACGACTCAAGCCAGGCAAGATGTTAGGTCATTATAGGCTCTGGGTCCGCTGGTCATACTGCCGCCATCTTACTTGCGCGTGCAAACCTCCAGCTTGTCTTGTTCGAAAGTTTCATTGGCTGCTGGTGGCCAACTTACTACGACTACCGATGATACGAGGCTTCTGATGGTATAAGCGTCACTGTGCACTAATGCAGTTGCTGTGCCTCTAGTCGAGAACTACCCGGGGTTTCCCAGATGGCGTCCGAGGTCGCGAAATAATGGAAAAATTCCGTGCTCAATCACTCAAGTTTGGTACCACGATTGTCACGGAGACCATCTCGCGTATTGACCTCTCCCAGCGACCATTCCGGTACTGGCGGGAAAGTGAAGAAGAGCAAGAGCCCGAAACGTGTGACGTATTGATTATCGCGACGGGAGCAAGCGCAAAACGTCTTAGCCTGCCTGGTGAGGGTACATATTGGCAGAGTGGTACCTCCGCATGCGCAGTGTGTGATGGCGCCGTACCAATCTTTCGGTAAGTTCCGCCTCTAGTCCATTCATATGAACTTCTGACACATTATGTAGAAACTAGCCTCTAGCTGTCATCGGAGGTGGTGACTCTGCTACCGAAGAAGCAACTTACCTCACGAAATATGCCTCTCATGTCTACGTGCTCGTCCGAAGAAATGGACTCCGTGCGAGCAAGATCATGGTTAAGCGTCTAACATCTCATTCAGAAATTGTATGTCTCATGAGCCGTATTAATTTTCAATGCTTATACCCTCCCTCAAACTATTCTATGGAATACCACTCCTATCGAAGCCACAGGTGATGGTGACCTCTTAAACGGCCTCCGCACCAAGGATACTAAGACCGGTGAGATCTCCAACCTTGCCATCAACAGTCTCTTTTACGGCATTGGACATGAACCTGCAACAAGCTTGATCCGCAGGTCGACACGGACTCGGATGGATATATCATCACGGTTCCCGGTTACGACGCTAACGAATATCAAGGGCGTATTTGCCGCCGGTGATGTTCAGGATAAGCGAAACGGCAGGCAATCACTAGTGCTGGTAGTGGTACGCTTCGTCCTCCCTGATGTTATTGTCTATTGGGACGCTGACTTCGATTCCTATGTATCCAGGTTGCATGGCCACGTTGGAGGCTGATGGTTCCTTGCCGAGGAAGGTGTCGCGGAATAGATGATTTACCCCAGTATGGACCTGAACCTTATCTTATTAGATGGTCGAGGTGTAATATGGAAGTCACAGATCAAACATTCTTTGCTAACCACGATTCACCCATTTCATGCAGGTGGATGTAAGGCTGGGACGCAGCGTGGTAATACTTTAGCGACAAAATGGCACTAGGAAGCCAGTGGTGTGTTAGGTTGATATAGAATCAAGATGATTAGTGCCCCTCGAGCCCCCAGTCAAAAGGTGCATGTTGCCTTGACGGTGAAGTATCCATTTTTTTGGGCAAGCTCTGGGCGAGATACAGAGTGAATCCTCATCATACTTCAATGGGTACTATATTGACATGGCGTTCTGCAGTCTTCGTCGTCCTGCACCCACGTTAATGGCCGGGTGACTTAATACGCCTTCTATGTCCATTGACTGTTACTACATCTCTAAACATACCTCCGCGATGGACATGAAGAAACCGGAGTAAATGTAAACGTCCATTGCACTGTTAGAAATAGCGACATTAATTAACATGACCGTGGCGTTCTCATCCGGGATGGCGTGGGTACCAAGGGACTTGATGGGAGGAATATATCCCCCTTCCAGGAAGTCGCGGTTTGACCACTTGATGTCACAATTCAGGACGGTGTATCCCAGGACGGTGTATCCCTGAGCCCATTGACTGCGAAGAATCGACCAGGGCCGTCGAAGGAGTCATTACATTATTCGATCGGTGTGCCCCAAAGTACTCACCATGCATGCTTTCCGTGGCCAAAAATAAGATTCTGAAGGCTGGTTGTTACCATTTGGTTCTTCACCGCTTCCCTTGCGTCATTCGCTCCTTCGCGTGCCTCGGTAAATCGGAAGGGCCTGAAAGTCAACGGATCCTCGTAAATCTCCTCACCCATGTTGACAGGACCGGCAATAGCAGCAACACGGCTACCCTTAGGAATGAATGTGCCGTCCGAGAATGTGAAACCCTTCAGGACCTTACGGTCCATCACAACTAGAAGGGGTACGTTTGCCAGAAGATTACAAAGAGGTGGACAATCCTCACCTGTGGGGAAAATGCTAAACCTTGTGCCTCACGAAGGAAGCTATCCAGCTTGCGCATAATATCGCCACTCGATTTACAATAGGATAGCACAGCAGACAAAACTTGACCGCTCATGCAGGCCCGGAGTTTGACCACCTTGCCTTCATGAAGAACACGGTGGTAATTCGTGGGATTGGTGAGCCAGGCTATCTCTCTGAGTTACGTCTCACTGATTTCAAGAACTTATCGAGAATGCAAAGACGAGAGGAGGTCAGAAGCAGAGAAGCGGACAGAAGGAACCCCGAGGTGAGGTGACAGCTCTGCCCGTGGGCCGACCACGCGACAACGTCATTTCCACCTCCGAACCGGAAGTTATCTAGTATGAAAGGCGCAGATGACCAACGTTGGGTTCCAACATATTCTTGTGCTCATGGAGACTGGACCAGATATCGTTATCATCGGAGCAGGTCCTTCTGGGCTTGTCGCAGCCTTAACTCTCTTACAAGAAGGTCAGAGGGTGGCAATCTATGACGCCTTGCCCAAAGGGCAAAATAGTTCTCGAGCTGCAGCAGTGCACGCCCACACACTTGAGGTATTTCGGCCGTTCTTTGGATTCTTCTGTCGATTAACGCCGCTGCAGCAACTTCACACATTGGGATATGCGGAGGCACTCGTCTCAAAGGGAATCAAAGGGCAAGGCGTAGTCAACTATGACCGTACTACACCTCTAGTGCAAATCTCTTTCCCTGAATATCTACAAGGCGTAACAGAATTCCCGTTTGTCCTTCTCATTGCGCAGCACGAAGTGGAGCACTTCCTCGAAGAGAGACTCAATGAGCTAGGCGTCAACGTCCGCAGAGAAATGCGACTCAAGGAGGTAGAAGCTAGCGAGTCGGAAGGAATCAAGCTGACCTTCGAGAACGGAGAGACCGCAACGGCAACTTACCTTATTGGAGCTGATGGGTCTAGGTCTATGGTAGGTTTCTAAAGATGCTATGAGTGGCCAACTGAAATTGTTCAAAGGTGCGTGAACGTGCCGATATACCTTTTACGAACCCATTCAATGGCGAGCCATATCACATCCCTCACTCCGAAGCAATGGAAAGGCAATCCCAATACTTAGTCCTTGCCGACGTTGTTCTGGAGGGTTCCTATCCATCCACTTTCTTGCGGGACCGTTTGAGCACTACAATCGACCCTTCGGGAATGCTCCTTCTCATACCTCTCCCTCTTCCTGGTGATATTCGACAGCATGGTGCTGAGAGCCTGACTTTCTGGCGGGTGGGATTCCCCGTCACTGTCAAGAATGAGCTCCCTCCTGCGAAACCGGATCTCGCTTATGTGCAGCGATGCTTCGAGGCACGTCGTGGTATGTGGGAGGAGAAAGATTGGCCAAAGGTTATGGAAGCCCGGGAATGTTCTAGGTATCGAGTGCGAGAGGCGATGGCGAGTACAATGTATAAACCATTCGGGACCCACGGGCATGTGATGCTTGTAGGGGACGCTGCTCACGTTCATAGTCCTGCGGGAGGGCAAGGTGCGTGTCCTAGACTGTTCCCCCCGGAACTCGGTGGCGTAATTGATTGATTGGCACAAAGGTATGAACCTCGGCATTTGCGATGCAGTGGCTCTGGGCCGCACATTATCCAAGCATATCAGCAGTGGTACTCAAGATACTCACCTACTCGAAGAGTACAGCAGGAAGCGCCAAATCGTCGCCAGAAATGTGATCAAACTCGCCACAACAGCCTTAAACATGGTGAACTACTTGGTTGCAACGCCTGCCTTCGTCCGGCGGCTTATTGCAGGGGCTCTGGATTATATGAGCTTCGTGAAGAGACGGTCAGTAGTACAGATCTCTGGAGTGATGAACCGGGTGTATGACTGAATGGTGGGTCGCCTGGCGATGTCATCGGATTCGAACGCATTATGATTGTGCTTGTCCACTTTGAGATGTTTTTCTCTGCCAAATAAAACCCTGCTTAATCCCTCGTGCCAATTTTTAGCAGCCACACGTACCAAAGCAGAAGAAGGGTACTACAACACGATAAGGGCTAGAAGGGGGTTGTGCTTCCCGGCAGCATCCGCCAGTCGAGAGCGGAAAAGTGCCAAACAGGAAGGGAATTAATTGGAACAGGAAAGATCGAGAACCAATTTTGGTGCCCCAAGTCGATACTCAGACTGTCTGACAACTACCAATGCGTAAGTAAATCTATAATAAGGTCAAGAGGAGAGTCGATCATTGCACATGGAGTAGTCGATCTCGCTGGCGCGGCAGTATATACATGCACCGCATGGGACACCGGGAAACAAGCAGACTTTGGGGTTTACATCATGGACTAATGAAAAGCAGTATGGAGGAGGAAGAGACCACTGGAGCTGAGTGAGGGAGTAGAACGCGAAGGAACAGTTTGTCATGCCTTTGATCTCGTAACCAGGTAACCACTTACTGAATACAATTAATTGCCTGGGCAAGCCTATCCATGTGGTTGTGGCTGGGACTGTGAATTGCGGTGGATCAGGGGAAGGGCCGAATCGTGTGTGAGTGACCTGTAGGATGTAGATCCAGTGCGGAGGAGCGTCGAATCTGCTAGGCGATTACGGGTAGAACAAATGACATGAGAACAAATGTAAGGAATTCAGCGATCTCTAGGTAAGGACAAGGGCCGTTCATGCAGTTAGCCATTACCTTGACCGCGTCGAAAGTTATTCAGTAATTGTAACCGCGTTTGCAGTACACAACGCCGGGTTATAAACGCCTTTCTCCTCATATCAGTCCTTTTTGTTGAATAATGGTCCCTCACCCATCATCGGTCCAGTTCCACAGTGCTTGAAGCGCTGACAGGCAGGGACCGGGGGGGCATCTGTTTTCCTACATGCATTTTTGCGGACAGTTTGGTCGCCTCCTGCGGAAGCACCCGAGACACACTATATATTATGAACAATACTTTATGATACTCCTATTTTACCTAACGGTGCGAGGAGAAGGCACAGCACACGTACATACGGGCCGAACTGATGGAGTTCTTGGACGAGTTCTCTGGCATGTAAAACCCCAGAGCTAGGGAGCCCCAGACATGTAGAGTAGTCCGCCTCAGTCCCTCAAATACTTAAATAAGCGTGCAATCACTTGTGGACATAGGTCCACCTTCCTACCGATCATTTAAATTGACCCGGATTCCGACCCATACCATTCCGTTCAATACTCCTCTCTTTGATATGGCACTACCTAGTAGACAGGACTGTGCGGTCCGGAAGCGATACACTCGGAGCAATCCCATTCTTATCAAGTTATATTAACATCCCTAAAGAAATACTCAAGCTCTCGCAATGGAAATTGGCGTCTCTATCATACCAACCCATTTCTCCCTTAGGTACTGAGTGATGGTAACAACTGAGGGCCGTCTGTAGGTAGTAGATGGATGGATATTGATGGCTCGCAGTGCGCGATGTGTGAGGAGGAGTGTAGATGCTGTAGGTACGTACCCAAGGCGACGTGGTGTGAGCAGGGACGCTAGGGCAACTGAGCAATGGCCGTCCGTTGATAGTCGATGATTATGCTGCCAGTTGAAATACTGAGTTGCAAGGAGAAAACAATTTAAATGGCTTCCTTTGATAGAAAGGTTGTCAGGTGACCGTGAATGTGCCCGTTGAGATCCCAAGCCACAAATTGACAAGGAGCACGGGAACAATTAAATAAGCTGTGAATCGTGAAAAAACAAAGAGTAAAATAAAGGGCTAAGATTAATTTTACTTCATGTATAGAGGAGTTCTACTGTATTGACAGCCATATCACAAGCAATGATGTCCACACGAGAAGAATGAAGCAAATACAAATAGTACATGATGATTGATATGATGGAAGCAAGCGATCGAGGGCCTCTTGAACCAAACAGAGCCTTGCGGTCTCGCAGGATCATAGGTGATCCTCTATATGCATACGTACACAGCAATGCTCCACTCATATCGAGGTACTGATCCACACCTTGTCCGAATTTTTGAGTGCACGAACAGTGTCAAAGCACTGCAACCGCAACCAACCAGTTCCCAAACTTGCACTCGTTACCAGGATCCTCTCAAAAAAAAGACCTACAGATTCATCCCTGAGTGCTTGCGAACTTTATAAATGATACCACGCACGAATCAAGGACCTTTTTTGACATCCTGACAGGCTGTCAGCAAAAGTAAGCATACATCTATGGAACCTTCGAGGAACAATGATAGACCCGAAATGGGCGCCATTGGGCCAATGCCGTGTGAGTGAAATCATACGTCATTGTGCACTGCTTAAATTCGGAAAGAAAAGACCTGGAGCCCTGAAGGTAATGGTTTTGACTAGTGAACAGGTTACGGCTCGCCGGTGATTCTCCAAATGTGCCCGCATGTCGTCGGAAAACCGGATGTCAAGACCAAGAACCTCACTGAGTTTGAATTGATCGACAGTCTCCTGTGGTGTTTAACCCAGTACGGCGTCGGAGGCGCGGCAGGAGCTGGTACAAGGCATAAAAAAGGACGAGGCTACGTCAGCAAGGTTGGTCCTTAAAATACCCAAATTAGCAAAAGGAAGTTGGTCCGTCGGATCCCGCCTCTGCTATCAGGTACTTCTCCCCGACAAAATTCCCAGCGTCAGTCACTCTCCATGCACTGTTTCTGTGCATGTCGGATCTTGACCTTTCAAGGCTTGCTTCTCTTGAGATTTCCGTGCGGCCTTGGCACAAAGCAGCGCGACGAACGTTCGTGGTGATGATCAAGTCGTTATCCAAATTTTAAGGGGTGCAAACTGCTTGCACAGTCAAGCTACGGCGTCAGCAGACAGTGCAACTGATAACGAGCAGAACAAGCAATTATTCCTTCCATGATCTTTCCTTAAAGGAGCCCAGTCCCAGAGAGGAACTGCCATTCGGTTTTGGCCCCTCCCTCCCCTGAACGCGAATCGTACAGCAATGGTTGTTGTCACCCTACGTCAGGCTTGGGTTACGTATGATGCGAGCGAAAGACAGAATATAGGTATATTCATCTTAGGCTTGATGTTCTATAAGTTCGGATTAGAAATAGTAAGTACATTGTATTGATTTTCCTTGTTTCCACCTGACTCCTCTCTTCGGACAGTTCATCGGTTCCATTATCCCACTTGCCAGCAATCGATTTGCCGAGAGATTTTTCGACTGTGATGAGTCCCGGAACGGTTTAATCCCACCTGGTCACCTTGAAGCTTTTCGAAAAGTTGGTGTCTTAACGGGCGTAAATCAAGCAATGCAATGTGAGCCCTTGGCTTAATGTAGATGATGGCCTACCTAATCGTTTGTCAGGCCTTGGCTCGATTTTGGTCGCCCCACTAATACAGCGATATCAGACCTCTAAGGTGCTCTTGGGAGCCACCATGGGTTTTGCTCTATTGACAAGTATTCTCATAATTGTTGATGGTAAGTGGCCCTTCCCATGAAAACGTCATCGACTCATGACGCCAGTTGCCACTGGTGGACGGCCACGACAATGGGGCGAGTACAACTCCGTGGCAATCTTCCCGTACGGTTTTGATTCCGTGGTATCACTGTTTCTGATGCCACGTACAGTGTTTATTGCATCTCGTTAGTCGAATGATCGGTGTCATAATAACTGACCTCCGAGTTATTGCAGAGGTATTGCCTACGGGATGATTGAGCTGAGTAGGTAGTTTGAACTCTCGTACAGGAGTTAATGATTCAACGGCACTAGTTCGTAGGGTTTTACCACGAGAATTAGTCGGCGGGGATGTTTCGAAACTCAAACGTCTCGACTCAGCAGTTCATGGTACGCATTGAGCTATGTAGGGGCTAATGCCGACTATTTGTGCAGTGTTCTATGAAACCGCGGGGACAATAGGGCCCATAACGGCCGTGAAGCTCATCGACTCTGTTGGGGAGAACCTTTCATTCTTTCTCTCTCCTGTCTCCCTTGCGCTTGCCGCCATTATGTGGTCCTTCATCCGTCCCACTGGGAGTCAAGACGAATTAGCCTTGCCTGAGGACCTGGCCGTAGAAAAGGCGATACCACATACTCCTGTGAGAGAACCCAGTGGCTTTAAAAGGTATAAAGCGCCTTATATCAACCCAAGGAGGGCGCTGATTCCGATCCAGACTCTTACGACATCTCGCCTTTTGGTGTCGTTCGACTTGGAATGGAGGTGCCATTGTGCTTGGCAGCCGCCAATTCATCTGGCTTATCCCCTGCTACTCATTTGCACTTCTTGCGCACCGGTAAGACAATCGTGCTTTGAATGTCAGAGCGTTAAAGTCATACCTTGATAAGCTATCTGGAAAATAACATTGCCAACATTTACGCCAAGGGTGTGATTCAAAAAGCCTCGTATCAACCCCTCATTATTGTCGGCTCAAATCTTGGTGAACTTCTTGGCGCAATTACGGTCTTCTTCACGGCAGATATCATCCATTCGTAAGCGCCTTGTGCCTCCTTGGGCTATATGAACCACTCATGAGCTGAGATTACAGACCAATACCTTTTGTCCGCCTCGCCGGTCTCCTGCTCTTACTCGCCTGGTTTATACCATTCTTCCCAGTTTCGGGAAATACACTGAATGATGCCCTCGGCATGGCAGCACTCTTTATGCCAATGTCATTTACATGGGCAGCCGGAGATGTGTCGCTAAACGCCTTCATTCAGTCCAATCTCATAAGTCTCGAGTCAAGGAAGCCAGGTGTCTCAACATTAGCTTCTATCATGAGTTTTTTATATGTCACCTACGTAAGTACGACGCCCTGTGCCCCATGTCATGTTCACAATGTTTGCTCTCCAGATTGCCTCGTATACTCTCCTCAGCTCATTGCTTGGTCTCCTTGTCGATACGGTGCTTGGGAAGAGTGACGCATGCAGTGTCAATTTTCGCTCAAATACAAGGACTGCCCTCATCTATGTTGGCGGGGTAGGTGGATCTCCTTTAACGAGCCTTTAGTCCATACCCATTATTTTTCCATATAGATCTTTTTCACAGTCATCTCCTTTATGGTGCTTATATCTACACTCCTTCCGAGTGGGGCCTGGGCCTTGAACCCATTGCTCTGGGGCGTTCAACCACAACGACAGACAGAAGAGCCAGATAATGTTCAATTAGGAAGGCCTTCAGGTGTTCGTCATGTTGATCGCCAAGGCACTCCAACTCCACCCCGTAGCCTAGTTAGTATCGATACAGACGATTCAGAAGCGGCAGAACAGTCGGTCCAGTGCCAAAGATCCTTGCCCTGTCCCGTACACTCGAGACCTCTCCCTTCACCTCCCTTCTCGACACATGGATCCCATGACGCCCAGCGCCAAAGTGTGTTGCCTTCTCGCACATACTCGACCCCTCTACCACCACTTCCCTTCCCAACACACGGATCCCATTACCCCTGAACGCTTCCCGTGCAGCCGCTTATTCAGCCTAACTTGCGGCTCCCCTCTCATCCGTCGAATGTTTCGCGTTGTTGTCTATCATTCCGATCGCTGGCGAACATCATCAACTAATTTGAACTTTTACAATGGATACCCGTGAGTCTCGTTAATCGTGTAGATGTTCGTTCTTATTCTGGTAAACGTAAACCGTATGAGCAGAGGTTGGCCCCTAGTTAATTCTCCCCAAGTATAAGCCTGTTTTAGGTTGGGTTTGGGTTAAATAACCCCTGAAAACATGGCCGTGAAGATTTAGAAATTGATCATGTCCTTTTGCGAAGGCCGGCTATTGAACCTAAGGACAACGCCGGTGACGAGAGCCCGCAATGCAAACAAGGTTTCCTGAGGACAAAAGAAGCCACGTTCCATGGCCGTCTTACCCTTAAAACGGAACTGTTGGAAATCACGTTTCATCTTCCGCGCCGTCCCTACTTAGCGACGTGAGCAGGGATACGGTTGGTGCGCGCGATCGACGTAAGATGAGAGGGTCGCTGAGTAGATGGCCGTCCGTTGATAGACAATATCAAACTCGGTGAACATGTTGTCGTTCACATGGACGAAGGAGGGCCTCAGGGACGAAGGAAACGAGCTGGATTGAAAGCATGTAGAGAGACGACAAGAGGAAAGGACCAGAAACAGCACTATTTACCCTTATTATACAGATGTACTAGATCCAATAACGTCTATAGGATAAGGACTATACCAATAGAAATTTAATTAGAAACTATGATATGACACAATGGTCGAACTCAGACCAGAGTGAAACTTGCAGCCCCGAGTCACTGAATGAAGGAAATCGAATTGCTATGTACTGAATTACGCAGTCTTATGATAGGGCAGATAATTCCAGTGCTGTAGAGATCCAGAGGCCGGGTGATAGCGTAGTCGGATTCCATGTGGCGCTGGTTTTTCTGATATTCCGGTACACATGTATGTATAGATAGTGTTCTATAAGTGGTTTTCGTACAGCCATTTTCTCTCGTATTTTGAGCGGGACTGAACAGAAGAATTATCTTGTCCTGATGACTCGATGAACTTGGTCTTCCAGAGACCATATATTACGAATGGATGGCAAGCTTCTTCAATGGAACTCCTCGTTAAAACTGTTTGTGAGCTCGATAGCCGGCAAAGGGTCACCAAATTGCTGACGAGAAGGCACTTGCAGCCTGTGATATGTAATTTCAATCAGTTCTTGAATGGCCACCCAGGAAGCAAAGCAGGAACTTTGTTCGTGCAATTCTGAGGTGCTTATCCAGTTATACAGCATACACGTACGGACCAGATACACAGTAGTTGATCTACTCCGGAAACTCCACGAGCATATCAGCTGTAACGTCTCTTAGTTCGTCGTCATCATCGTCAAACTTGACCTTATACGGCCCCGGCGCTCTCGCGGCTTGAGGAACAGTCTGATTTCAACGTACCATGTCAGTACGAATGGATTTACTAAGGGAAAAAGGAGTCAATACGCACCCTCAAACCAGCGACCAGTGCATCTCTCGGCGTAGTGACCACCTCAGCACGGTAGAAAGCAGTCGTGTCTGGGTATAGCGCAAGAACGACGGTCCCCCTGCTCAGCTCGGGGTATTGACTTGGGTGCGCGGCGGAATTAGGAGAAGCATTTGGATCTGGTAAGGGTATAAGGGAGCGGGCAGCAGTGGTGTACATTCTACACGACGGAAAGAAGGAGTGGTGAGTGCGCATTGCGGAGGTATGAGTGACGCAAGATGGAGCCTTACAACGGTGCGCCTCCTTCCTCGCCCTCAATGTCTTGTACTTGGTACCTTGAAGATATAAGTAATTAATACTCAGTACACTCACATACACCAAAACTGACGCACCGGCTCCCCTTTTCGACCTTCTTGACCACTGCAAGAATCCATCCACCCTCTTCAGCTGCTTCTCCACCTTTGTCCTTCGCAGGTGGGACCTTGAATGCGACCTTTCTCCCTGGTGCAAGTGGGAAATGCCGGGAATATTTTACCGAGATAGCGTTTATGTCTCGGGCGGGGAGGACGAGCGACAGACCAGAGCTGATCCCCGCTGCCGAGTTTACGGTGCCTTGCGGAGGTAGCGATGATGCAGCGGGTGGTTGAAGAGGGAGCGAGACTGAGGAAGCCGAGGACGGCGCCCCGGAACCAGGGCGAAGGAGGCGCTTATTCCGCTTATCTACCGCACCTATGGACGTGTCAGACGATGCCCCACGATCGCATAGCAGTGGAATACCGATAGGAGGAGTTGGTAAATCAAGGGAACGAACCTGACGATGGTTGACTTGTGCTTACCGCCGAGCTCGACTTGAACGCGATAAGTGCAGTGAGTTGCTCTAGCGCCTTGTTGCATTGCCTTCATTATTGTTGACGGCGCGGTGTAATACGAAAGCGGAAAACTAGATCAGACGAGACCGTCGCCGCCTCAGTCAACTCACTCTAATTCATCCTTCGTTGTAGCTCGAATGTCCCCTACAGAATTCTTAATCTTGCTCTTCACAGGCTTGATCTCAACCGCAGTGCGTTCGGGCAGGGGATACTCTTCGCGAAACTGGTGGATGTATTTGTTCGCCTTGGTTATGTGGTCTGATGGGTCCCGCATGGACCGACACCGCAGGAGTGCTTCATGTGCGGAGAGGTAGTACTGCGTTTCTGTTGCTAGCGGAATGGATCATTCATGTGGCTCTGTTACGCGACATTTTGGGAAGGCACCTTCTGCCTCAGAATGTCCTACTTGTCTGCGGTTTGCCATGAACAAATCTAGAGGAAAGGATTAGTTAGAACGAGGGAGAAGAGGAGTGGTTGTGGTTCAAGTCGCGAACAAAGGACCACTCAATACAATCGGTCAGATAGACAAATCAACGTGTTTGGTACGGCTAGCCAGTAGATACAAGAAGTCCTTGAGCATTCGACCGACAGGTGGTACAGATACACAGGTTGATGCGCCAAGGCTAAGCTGACCCGCGTTTTGGTGGTGGCGCTTCGCCCTTTGGAGGTACTAATTGACGTAGCGAGACGTCGTATACGACTATGAGGGAAGAAGGGAGACGAAAGGAGGGGTGAGGTCGTAAATTGGGCGGGCCGAATAGAGAGGAAAAAACCTACCTTCCTCAATTTTTTTCAGATCGTACTTGAGGCTATCGAACCGTTTTCGAAGAGTGTCGTTTTTCAGGTTAAGCTATAATGACATCACTCGAGGGTGCTATGAGAGAGAGAGAGAGATGTGGTTAACATACCACCGAGAACCCCGCAAAGACATCCTTAACGAAACCCGAAATTATAAATGGTTCTTCGTAGTTGTGTAGTGTGACAGAGTTGACCGCGAGTCTTGATAGTTCATTTACAACTGATACGAGCCCGTGGAGGTAGTCTTCCACTTGGAGGTAGAGCCGATCTTTCCATTCCGACTGGACTGGGGGTGAGTTATTGCGAGACAAAGAGAGTTTACATGATATCAACGTACATCCTATCGTTTCACTACATTCTTTGATTGAGAGTAGCTTTTGGGAACGAGTGTATTCACACAAGACCACAACGAAGACGGCGTTTTGGACATGCCGAGCCCAAATGTCCTTCCATCTGTGATGCACAAATGTGAGTCGACTTGTTGAGTGGTTAAGAGAGTATGATGGGATTACGAGCACAGCAAGTTCTCGATCGCTCGGCCCAATGCAGGCGGTGATTGAGGACTCGCTGTGCTCGGGCCTGATTCACAATAATAGCGAGCTATTGATATGTGACACCAGGACCCACTCCATGTCGGCAGGATCGTGCTACGAACCGCCAATATTGGTTTTCTGGTACAATACACGCAATTGCGGCAAGTGGCTCCTTGCATGTTGCGAGTGCTGGTTGTACTGAGTCGATCAGAGCTTTCACTGGAATTTTAACTGTGAGCAGAGGAAAGTCTGCAGTCAAAGGCAGTTCTGACCATTTTCCTGCTTTGTGAAGTGAATCCTATTGAGAACCCCCATCATCATACGTGTCTTCTTCTCGAGTTCGCTGCTCTGATCTCGCAATTTCTGGGCCGGTGGAGTTAGCTTGCTCATCAGACGTCTCGACGACGGGCATAAACACACCTCACGTAGAGCAGCATCCTGTTCGAGAGCAGCACTAATTTCTTCGAGCTCGGCAGGATCCATAATCTGGTGGCGGTTCCGTCCAAAGTCTAACTTGGATCTTTCCTTACCCCAAGGTGTGGCTATCACTGCATTCGGTCCAAAGACACATGTCATATGCCTTTGGCCACATCTTCACCTTCAATATCTGAAGATGCTGCCCTCGCCGCACTCCTCAAAAAGCTGAAGGTTTACCCCGTAGGCAGCGATCTCAGAGAACGCGACTTGCAGGCTGTGTACGACTACCTTATGACGAAGGATCCCAAACTAGAGCATTGGTTTTGCGAAGAAGCCCCGTCCACACTTGTCCCGGAAGCAGCTGCTTTTAGCCTTCGTTTGCACGCGTACAAAGGCGTGCAGGCAAATCAATGGAAGGCGGCTCTTGCCAAGGTTGTTAGTAAGTGCTCTTCATGTGCTCAAGGAATGGAGGATAGGCTGCTGGATTGTCAAGTAACGTGGGCGTTCCCTGCTTGGTCGAGTCACGTACTTGAACTCATCACCTTGCTTTCTTGGTATAGCTATATGGGTGCATTCCCAGCCCACAATGTCAGAGATTGGCTCGACTGCTGCCACCGCTGGGACACAAACGACATCCTTCAACACCTAGCCCAACTGGACAGCCACCCCCAATCCACCCTTTCTGACTTACCTCCTCCGGTCTCTTTTCGCATCTTCTATAACACAGTGAACCTCTCAAACGAGGGGATCCTCGCTGCTTTGGTCGATCGACTGCCAAAAGACCGCATCCACAACTGGCCACCCATAATACCAGCCGGACTTCTTCTCTTGCTGTTGCACCGCTTACCTTTAGTACGGCGATGGGCGCGAAACCAAATTATGGGGCTTCCTCCACTCACGCAAGCGCTGTTTGCCAAATCGTATCCGACACATTACAACCTCGTTACCAACATCCTCGTCGAAGCTATTATCTCAAGCGCAGGTCGTGCCTCGTCCGCCGTTTCACCTCTCCCTTCATCCCATCCGCTCTTGGAAAACCTCCCCACGACCCTCCTCTGGAACCAGCTCCTTAGCCTCCTCCCTATCCTTCCACCGCACATATATAGCCTTCCCTCCACAAGTGGCGTGTCCCTCTTCCACGTCGTTGTCAACAACCTCCGCGGTTCGGAGTCCAGTGCGTTTGCGTTCCCATTAGCAGCTCACCCACACCATCCCGACTGACTTCGTAGTGTTTCCTACAATCCTTCGTGCCTTTCACCTCCTCCTGAAGAGGGGCGGCTCCAATATTTGGATTCAAGAATCCGCGGACTTTCCGCGCGTCACTCTCGTTTCGATCAAGGATAATCCCGCGTTTGAGCGGCTGGTAATCAATGAAAGTGACAGCGGTGCCGACATGTTTGAGTGGGTGCAAGCATTTGTAGACTCAATCTGGACATCAGCCGTTTTCGAGGATACCCTAGCCCGTTTGGTGGGGTTTATGGGTGAGGAGCTACAGCATGAACGGTTTGGAGGTGCTCGTCCTCAAATCTTAACACGCCTATTCTCGGTACAATTTCCTTACAGCTTTTAGCATCACTCTCACTGACTCGTTCGTTCGCTCAGACACTCATTTCGGCACAAACCAAGGCTACAACCGAAGGTTCAACGGCTCAGCACCGTGCAATAATGAAATCCATATCTATCCACACGGAAATGATCCTCCTCCGCGCCTTCGGCAAGGTTTACTCAACCCCGACGTGGTCGTCAGCCCGAGCCGCCGCACGCCTGGTGCTTTTCACACTCCTCGACGCGGAGGTAGACCAGGTGCATGCGATTCTGCTCAAGCTTCCCGATGTCACAGCACAGAAGGACAAGGACACAGCTGAGCTGCGGCTGGTCGGCCCTACAACACAATTGTGGAAGCGCGTTTGTGCGGCGATTCTCCCTTTTGACTCAGATGCGGCGAGGGATTTGGTGATCTTGACGGCAAGAAGAGTATTCTTCACGCCCATGCTACCTGCGAGGTTCAATCCAAAGATCGATGGCGATGAAAGGAGAGTTTCCAAATTGGTGGAGGCGTTGAAACCGATGAACGAGAATATCACTCGGGTTCATGACGGGTTCAAGGGTACCCTCGTTGCATTTGCAGAGTCGAACCCCGCAACCGTACTCAAACGGTTCTGTGAGCAGTCGGGCGTGGCAGAAGCGGTGTTGGTGCTTATTATGGCACCAACTCCTGAGCTGAGTAATGTGGCCCAGGCGGTGGTCTCTCAAGCTTACGACGTTGACACGCGCGCGGATTGTCTGCGGGCATTACTAGAGCACCATCCTTTCGAGGCGTTTGACGGCCTTGAGCGGTACCTAGTTCGATTCGAGGAGGTAGTGGGAGGATATTTGGAGGCGTGTGCACCAAGCATGGCCCTTGTGCGGTGTTTCACGGACGTTTTGGATGTACTATCCAATCGTACTGATGGATTACTATTCGATTTGGGCTTCACCGCGAAACACCCGAAGACGATCCGCAGGTTGCCGGCCCTTTGGAAGAGGATGTGTACCGCCATCAGTGCGATTATCAAGCTCTGTCCCGCTTGGTCAAGACGGTGGCCAGCGGGGGAGATGGTTCTTTGGATGCGGGACGCTTTGATTTTCGCACGGGAGTTGCTACCACAGAGGAGGGTTATCGAGAGCGCAGCTGTCGTGGCTTCCAACCCTTCTTCATCCTCTCGCCTCTCCGACTCGCCTGGCAAGTTATCCAACTCTGGTATAGGGATGGTGCAAGACCTCCAAGCCGTCCTTCGCTCCGTCCTCGAATGGCTCAGGTTAACAGATATGGAACTTCTTTACCAGGCCTATACTCTCATGATGGACCTTTTCGACACGTTCCGCGAGACCCGTATACCCCCGCTCAAGGGGACCCTTGCGGATGTCAGGAGACACGTGGAAAGTCAGCTGGAGAAGAAGAAGGCGAGAGTGGGTGTAATGAGCAAGCTTACCACAGCGCAATTGGAGAATATCTTGGGGAAGATTGAGGAATGGGAGGAGGAAGTCCTGGTACCTTCCTCGCCGCCTGTGTTCGACAAAGTTAAGGAGAAGTCAGTCAAGAGTGAAAGCGACCGCATTATTATAGAGGATAGTACGAGCGATGATGATGTCCTCCTGGTCAGCGAGTCGATTAGGAAGAAGCCCATCAGGATGCGGCCAGCTCTTACACTGAAGACCAAGAAAGAGTATCCAAAACCGTCTGCTTCCAAGAGTGTATCAGCGTTGGCTCCAAAACCTAAGAAGCACCTGAGTGCTCTGGATCGGATACGCCAGCAGGCGAAATCCCAATCATGGCGGTTCCATAAAGAGGATCGAGACCAGAGGGAGAAAAGCGAGACAAGCGAGGGTATTCTCCCTGATCCATTCGTTGGAAGTAAACCTATGGTTCCTCTGCCAAAGGCACCAAGCAAACCCCCCTCTACCAAGAGTTCCACATCACCCAGTGAAGAGTCGTCTAGTGACGAAGAGGAAGCCGGAGTAGATAACAGTGCTTTGGGGAGTTTGGCTGCGTTACATAAGAGTCCGAAGAAAGCCGCCAAGCAGAAACAGCGTGGAGTTATCTTCGATTTCAAGCGTCCCGCCTTTGGAGGTAGTTCAATTGCTACGAAAGCGCAAGGAGACAGTCGACCTTCCCTTCCAAGACAACGACCCCGCTATGTACCAAACTTACTGCCCTTACATCAAGTTATCCTTAACTGGAACTACGACCATGATGGGCCGGTTCCATCATTTAAAGGCCGGCCTCCGGAGCTGCTCCGTGTTCCCAACGTCTTTCGAGGGCATGCACACTATTTGGACGTCTTCCATCCGTTGCTCCTTGTCGAGTGCTGGAATGCGCTCATCAAGTCAAAGTCTGAGAATCTGGATGTCGTTGAGGTCAGAGTTTCTGGACGGCTCTATGCAGACATGTGGGTTGAAATCAACGTCAGCCATACTGGATCTCGTCCACAAGGGTGGTTCCTTTCCGACACAGATATTGTCCTGCTCAAGCACCCATCCGGAAAAAGTGTTCTGGCGAAAGTGCACGCAACGAATCGACAACGGGACAACATCGGCGCGACGTTACGCTATTCCGCAGACCTTCCGAATGACATCGATCGTGCCATGACTATTGACTCAGTCTGGAATCTATCCAAGGTTTATAGGTATATCTCTCTTCTCTAGTTCTCTGACCCGAATGATCAACCCTGGCTTGCAGTTTGGCCACTATACACCGGGAATATATCGCGTTGATGGGCCTTCCCTATTATCGCGCCTTCGACATTATAATGCAGCCAACACTCAGTCCGCCCCCCAACGTTTCAGAGAGCGATATACGCCAAGCAATGGAAGGCCATAAGCTCAACCACCCTCAAGCTAAGGCTGTCTTGTCCTCTCTTGGGACAAATGGCTTTTCCCTTATTCAAGGGTCAGTTTGGTAGCTCCCCGATTTGCGCACCAATCTTACTTTTGATCTCACATTTTTAGCCCTCCTGGGACTGGCAAAACCTCAACTATCTGCGGGCTTGTCGGTGCCTTCATGTCGAATCGACGCGCTACACCAACGGAGATATCCATCGGTCGAAATGCAAGCAAACCCGCAGAAAAAGGCCCCGTCCCGAAGGTGCTCGTATGCGCTCCAAGTAACGCAGCCATAGACGAAGTTGCTAAGCGGATTAAGGAAGGAGTTTGGAACTCAGCGGGGAAGAGCGTTACGCCGCAAGTTGTCCGAGTTGGAGCGGATGCCTCTGTCAATATTTCAGTGAAGGACATCTCGCTGGACGCACTTGTTGAGCAACGACTCGCCACTCGGCCAGAGAGCCAACGACAGGAAAAGTCAGAGCGGCAGGCAGTGCTCCAGGAGATTCAAAACCTGAAGCAGCAAAAGATAGAGAAGCAGGAACAAATCATCGCGGCAGCTGGGAATAGCGCACGGGTTCTACAACTTGAACAGGAAATTAAGGAAATCAACGCGAAGCGTATGACTCTCTCCGCTCGAGCAAATGAACTCCGGGAACAAGACACCAATGCGCAGCGGGCACTCGACACCGTTCGACGGAAGGCAAGAATCGATATTCTGAATGAAGCAGATGTAATTTGCTGCACACTCTCTGGCTCTGGGCATGAGGCGTTGGACGGGCATCAGTTCGATATGGTCATTATCGACGAGGCTGCGCAGGCCATCGAGCTGAGCTCGTTAATCCCCCTCAAATTTCAAGCCGAGTGCTGCGTCATGGTGGGGGGTACGTAGATTTACCCTTACCCTGGCTCTCGCTTATCATCGCCGCAGATCCTCAACAACTTCCTCCAACAGTCTTATCTCCTCTGGCCACAAATTATGGCTACAACCAGAGGTAGTACCGTTCCTGTATTGTGCATGCGACTTACTCATATTAAACCCACTTAGCCTTTTTGTTCGATTGCAAAGTTCCCGACCACAAGATGTCCACCTTCTCAGGTGTGCCTTCGATCTAACTGTCTACACGGATGACCCTAATATCTTGCAGCATACAGTACCGTATGCACCCCACAATTTCCATGTTGCCCTCCGTTCTCTTCTACGAGGGCAGACTGGAAGATGGCCCTGGGATGGAACAGAAAACGGCGCAGCCTTGGCAACAAAGTCAAGTCCTCGGCGTTTACAAGTTCTATGACATTCGTGGAACAGAGTCCCGTGCCGATAAGGGGCATTCCCAGTACAACCAAGAGGAGGTCCGATGTGCACTCGCCCTCTACTCTTGCCTACGGAACGAATTCCCTGCAGTGAACTTTGACTATCGCATTGGCATCATAGCTATGTATCGAGGTCAACTGGCCATGCTCAAAAATGCGTTCAAGGAACGTTATGGCCAGTCGATTTGGTCCAAGATCGACTTCAACACGGTCGACGGCTTTCAAGGTCAAGAGAAGGATATAATCATTCTCTCATGCGTCCGTGCAGGACCTTCGCTGAATACCATTGGCTTCTTAGCTGACCCACGTCGAGTCAACGTTTCCATCACTCGAAGTCGATCGTCCCTGTACATCCTTGGACACGCAGCGACTCTGGAAAGGAGTGATGAGCTATGGAAAGGAATCGTTGCTGATGCTCGGACTCGAAATCTCTTAGTTTCGGTTCGTTTTTGCATTGTTGACCCCAATATTAATGAGCGCTCATCGCGATTCAGGCAACTCCAGCAACTTTTAGAGTACATGCATCAGTTGCACGGCCTGTTCCCCTCCTTTCTCGTACAAGCTCATTGAAGCTTAACGCAGCCGAGTCGACAGCGAAAAACGATGGATACAAAACACCGAAAGAGCTGATTGCCGCCGCCAAAGCAGCAAAAGCAAAGACATACTTTCCACCTACAAACGCAATGGACATCGACTCGAAGCTTCCTCGTGATCCACCGTCTATCTTGAACAACGATATACCCCCTGACACTCCATCCAATGTACCTGTGCCACCCATACCCACAGTACCTATCACGACTACCAGTGCGTCCAGCTCGGGACCACCGCCGATAACCAACGACGGTGCTCCGAAGAAACGACCGCAAAAGCCAGTCAAGCGCCCTGCACCGACCGCTAACTTGTTCATCCCAAAGAAGGTTTGAGGTTACTCATTAGGTCCTATACCTCCGCTGATTAATCCAATTCAGCGACCACTCCCGTCAGGGAGCGCTGCTCCAGATCCCAAGCGCCGACCACCCAACCCGTCCACATAACTATCCCTTGTGGCCATCTTTCGTACTCTCTGTTGCACATCTGCTGGTTTCATTCCCAGCTACTCTTGTATCATTCTTCTTGTATTTCTTGCCCAGGTGCGCTCGTAATTGATAGACGCAATATTAGAGATCGTAAAAGATGTATATAAGCTATCCCGGAGGTAAATGGCCTCGAAAAGACCTCTTCCACCAGTGGATATACATATAAAAATCCATGACATTTCCCTAAAGTCGGGCTCTGTGTTTCTTTTTGGTCTTTTTGGTGGAATAGGTGCGGAATAGGTGCGGAATAGGACGTTCAATTGATAGTGGAAATGTCATAGATTATGATATGTATATACTATATTCCCAATTTATTTACTCCGGAATAGTTGCTTTCTCCCATTGTGCTATCCACACTATCCATTTCCAGCTACTTATTTTAGCTGGCTAAAATACTGGTTGATAGTTCTGATGACCCCAGTCGGGCCCAATGAATGCGACTGTTAAGGAAGAGTATTCATTGGTCAACCGCCTGGATGTGCCAGTAACAATTTTGAACGCACTGTTGAGACCGTTTGAGTGAAGCCAAGGGACATTATCCTATTGTTACACCAACTCTTCTTCCCTCTCCCAACCACCATGACACCTTGAAACGTCGCAAGGGTCAGCCCCCTGATCTCCTGGACCCCAATAATGCCTTACAGAACAGTGGTAGGACAGTTTGCTTCTCCTCATAGCATTGGGGCAGCTCTTCCCCTCTTAAATCAAATGGAGTGAATAGAGTTAGCGGTCTCGAATGCCCAAACCCTTTTGTTTGTACAGATAATAATAGTGGTGGTTCAACACTACTGGGCTCCATTGTATAGGCCTAATAATCTAAACTTGTAAGATCCGACTTGTATTTTTCGCTTAGTGCCCGGTACTCCTGAATTCCCACTTATTGTCGAGGTCGAGTGAACTAAGAGTAAGTGATAGGCGGGTGCGTGAATGGTACAAGTGTAAGGGCTCACTTGCGGTTATTTTCATATCCTATTACCTAATACAACATAACCATTTACAAGCCCTAGCTGTACTCATTCGATTTTACTCCTCCACAGTATGCTTACCGTCGCACGTTCAACTAGTACATGCTTGTGTCTTTCAGTAATAAAGGGATTCAATTGTGCTCGGACGTCACAGTAAGAAATAAGGTCGAAGAGAAATCAGACCCTTACAATCAGTGAGATCGACGCCCAAGCAGACAAACAATGCACAGCCAAGCAGTACAAGATATGTTCACGTCCCACATAGTAATAGAATTATGTAATATATGGAATGGAATGGCTGGCATGACGCACTTACAAACTCTCCGATTCCCATTCAAATTACAATTTGCTATCTCCTTGTAGAGAATACCCACTGCGGCTGCAACCTCGGGGGAACAGTTCTCTTAAACATGAGTCATGACGGGCACCCTAGACACCACATGTGAGCAACGGGAGTAAATGGTGTCGAGACTAACATTTCATCAAAACCAGTTATGTACTCAAACTGACAAAGGCTTGTTCCAAGAACAGGAGCCTCGGGGTGGCAACTGCAAGAGAGGACTACTCTAACCTTCCCTGGACCATCGGCCTCTGGCGGAGTACACAAGATCAACCTGGATTGGTGAAAACCTAGAAGCGATCAGCTATTTAACAAAAGCAAGTGATAGTACACCTACTCATAGGCAGTACTATCCCCAAATCTCACATACAGTGGCCCGAGGTTCACCAGCCCAGCTGCTCTGAAGGGGCTGCTGGTTGGTGCTTGGGTTGTCATGGAAAGGCGGTTGTTGCTCTGGTTCCATGACCTGGCGTGTGCGATGAAGTCAGGGCTCATAACCTGTCGTTAGTACCCTAGGATAAAGTAAGCTCAGCGTGTTTGGGGGGAAACAGCTGTATTAAGTACCTAGGGTAAAGTACTAGATACCCGACATAAGCAATAAAGTAACGCAACAAGAAAGGGCGACTTACAGCTCAGCGTGTTTGGGGGGAAACAGCTGAGTCTGAAAGCCACCAGCGGAGTTTTTATTATATACAAATCGGGAGCGCACGTGGAAAAAGAGGGCGCAAGAAACGCGCACAGTTCGGCGCGGCGAAGACTAATATACTCCAACACCTCCCCTTGCTGCGAACCGAGCCGTGCCTGCAAGAAAGACGAAAACAGAGTCAGTCCATCAAAACACTCCGATTCCTCTATACAAGGTAACGTGGCGAACACGCGGCAAAGACTTGGTAAGAAGATCAGTGGGGACGTAGTTGAGCATGATCCAGCCCTCCTAATCAGTTCCCGCGCATAGTGGTATTGTATGTCGATATGCTTCGAGCGATCGTGGAACACCGGGTTCTTCAGAAGAGCGATGCTCCCCTGGTTGTCGGCATTGACGACCACTGGACCTTGCACAGAGACTACCAGATCCTTCAAGAAATCCGCCATCCACACCGATTCCTTCGACGCCTGGCAGAGCGCCATATATTCGGCTTCTGTAGACGACAGAACAACACACAGTTGTTTCTTCGACTTCCAGCCAACCACACCATCTCCGATCTTGATAAGGTAAGCTCCAACCGATCTGCGATCGTCACGATGACTACCCCAGTCAGCGTCACGGGGATGGGTTCAGAGACTTGCAAGGGAAAACTGATTTAGAGTGGTCCTCTCCCGCAGTTGCCACCCCGAGGCTCCTGTTCTTGGAACAAGCCTTTGTCAGTTTGAATACATAATTGGTCTTGATGATATGTGAGTCTCGACACCATTTACTCCCGTTGCTCACATATCAATGGTGTCTAGGATGAATCGTATTCAAGAGGACTGTTCCCCCGAGGTCGCGGCTGCACTGGATGTTATCCACAAGGAGATAATGAATCATAATTTGAAGAGGAATGCGAATGGACCTTGGCATAGAGTATCGCATTCGGGTCACAAGTCTTGACGGATTAGTGGACCTAATTCACCAGAGTCAATCTCCAAGTGTGACTAGGAACCGATAGAGTACTCTTTGTTCGCCCTGCTCCCCGTAGCACCTGCACCACTCTCCCCGACATCCTCACATTATTGCTGGTCCACCATCTCCCGACGCACCGTGATTCCTCCTTCAGCATACTATCGCTAGAGCGAGCGTGTGACCATGAATCAATATTCTTCTCCACCGCCTCTCCGCTCCCCCACCTCCCTCGCATCTCCCACATCCAAGGGTTCATCTCCGCCCCACAGCCCCACTCAACCACCTAGCTTCATGGCTAAATTGTCCACCGACTCACAAAGCACCTGCAACTGCAGTCCCTTCGACGGCCAAGCAAGCGTGGATATTTTTGAGCAGAAAACTCTTCTTGCCCACTTCTACAATGAGTAGTATCGGTAAGTGAGCCACATATGAAGTCAGGATCTTTCACATATTATTGTACCAAAATACCAAATACAATCCCTGCTATTTCCAAAAATCAAGCAAGTTTGGCGAGCTGCCGTTCACGTAAGTAAGTCTTGATTTCTCGTCCGTCTGTGTCAATAACTTGATATTTGTGCTTGCCCATGGTGATGATGAGCAGCCACAATGACTCAACGGATGCTTCACTCGCGTCTATGAGGTCGTCCTTGGTCACATCTCCAAATTGCAGTACTCCACCTGCTGCATGGTCAACATCTCGTAGCATCTGCCAGATCCGTTGGCGGAGACGTCGGAGGATGCCTGGTAAAATGCTGTCCCCGTCGTAATCTTCCAACACTACAATCTTGTGGATGGGTGGGTGCTGTGCAGGAATATCAAGCAGAAGGTAGTCCATATTCGTTCCGGCGAAGGTATGAAGCTGGGGGCAATATTCCATAAACTCGAATGGGGCCGCGGTCTCGTAGTCAAATCTCTGTGTGGTTCCCCGGAGAGAAGGTGTGTGTGTCAGTCCTGCGTCTCAAGAAAAGGAAAGGCTGGTGATTGGATTTACCGAGAACTGGATGTATTCGAGGGTCCGGCCATTCTTCCGGAGGAGGGCACAGAGCCACTTCCAGTCGTCATGGCCCAACGTATGAGTGAGAGAGAGGGCCTTGAGCACTGGCATATCCCAGCTGGTGAGCCATTCTTCGAGTCCACCTGGCGAGCCGGCTGGGGTATGGACAAAAGTACGCAGTGTCGTTAAATGGGGGAACGTGGGAACGGCAGCGTTGGAGAACGAGTCGGGGAGAACCATGATATCACAGCTCAGGTACTGGAGGGATCGATATCCCACAGCAAGCAGGCTTATTTTCGGTCCATCCATGCCCGTCCGTGGCGCCGCCCCGTATTCCAACGCTTTAAGGTTGTAGAGGAGGTCTGATACTTCAAGCAAGAATTTGTCTGGCATCATTGGATAGCGGAGACCCACTCGCATGAGGGAGAGCACTTCAAGCGTTTTGGTGTTGGAAAGGACTGCTCTGAAGTCATGCAAGACCACATCGTAGGAGGTCCTTGCGCTCCAGGCGCTGCTGTATATGTCCAGTCTGCGTCTATTGAGGCACCGGTGCCTACTCTGCACTATCCCAAGACGACGCAGCTCGTCATTCGAACGGACTTCCAAGAACTGATCTTTCAGCCTTTCTGTTAGATCACGCCATGACTTGCACACGCAGGAAAGCGTGGAAAGCCGTTTGTGGGAGTCTGCCTGTCCAAGCCGTAGCCGCTTCTGAGCGCGACGAGAATGGACGTGGGCGTACTGGTCGATGAGGACGAATGGAGAGGGATCGTAGGTAGCAAGAGCAATGATTTCTTCCCAGAGCTCGACTGGGAGACTGGAGACGGCGCGGTTCAAAGACATGATGGGTACTGGAAATATCGATGCCCGCTCCTGTCACTTATCCTTATTTCGCAAATTGTACGACGAGGCTACGCCGATTTGATCGCGGGCTGATATGGGCGGGTGTGGGCGGGTGCGGGCGTGGGCGCGGTGATCGAGTTGCTGTCCCCATAATTAATTATGGAGAGGGTCGCAGGCCAACTCGGCCAAAGTGCCACGATGTGGGTTCCGAAGAATTAGGAGGTAACTTATACATACCGGGGTTTAACTCCCCGCGCAGACAGCAGCGCCTAAACAAGCGGGGCCTTAACTCCGAATAAGGTCGGGACCGGGGGAGATGTCATGTGACGCGGTTCTATACGTTTGACAAGACAGGAAATTGAGATATGTGTCATTTTCGATCGTCAGGTATGGGAGATACAACTACAAGCGTCCATCGGACAGGCGTGAGTCCTTAGATGGATTTGTCAGTCCAAACTGTGATTGAGAGCTTGACAAACGGCTCCAAGCAACTGCCCGCAATTCTCTACTCCATAAGGCTGGGATCAATAATGTGTGTGTCATTTCCAGGTGTCGGCTGGTTGTTAGGGCCTGTTCCTCCTCCAGCGGGCCCGGGTTTCTCCGTCGTACTCCTGCCTGAGGCAGGTGGCATGGGTGTAGAAGGTTGCGAAGCAAACCCTGGATGGGGGACGAACATCGCTGGTTGCATGGTAAACCCCGGTGGCGTCCCGTAGTAAAATCCAGGTGGAGGGTGCATATAGGGGTGCATCATCGGGTCCATAACTGGGTTGTACTCATTTTGCAAGTGAGGGTCACCCTGAGATTCACCGCTCGGATTTGATCCAGCTTGCCGTGCCTGCTGGCGGCTGGACCGCCGACCACCTTGAGGAGCACTCGATGGTTGAGCAACGATCGAGGGAGGAGGACCGGGCGCCCAGCGGACACCGTTAGGATAGGCGCTATCGGCTGTGGCTGATTGAGAACCCGTCGGGGAGACGAGCGCAGCTGGGTAGTAAGGTATGCCGTTGGGAAAACCAGGCATCGGGTGGGGGTGTGGCTGCTGTTGGGGGACGTGTTGCAGGCTCGCCGCTCTCGCCTCTCGTAGAGAATACGTTGGCTGGGGGTTTGGTACGTGAAGATGCGGAGGAATCACAGATGACGCCCCGTTGCTAGATCGGCTGGGTAAGGGCGCCACGGGTCGCTTTACTTTGATTTTGAGACGCTCCTGAGCAGATAGCTGTTGAGTCGAGGACGAAGGCGATGCCGCAGCGGCCATCTCCTTTTGCGCCCGTTTCTCACGCGCTACCGAGAGCGGAATCGTCGCGGGGATCATCTCACGGAGGAAAGACCAATCATCCCTTGAGGCCACCCGTGTTCCTGATGAGAAAGTCAGCTCTCAGCCCTCGGGGGGAGAAGTCGAAAGCCAGTGAAAATCGTATATGGGCTAAGAACTTATGAGGTGGTATAGACGGTTCACAGTGAGATACAAAACGCCCGCCAGGCATCCTGATCTTTCCGATATTTATTTGGAACGCGTTCTTCATGAGCGTTCGTAGATAACAATCCAGAATACTTGCGGAAGGCTTTAGGGTCACTTACTTGATCCGACTTACCTAAGTCAGAAAGAAAAAGTTCTTTTCTACCAGAGGCATCCATCTCGGTGGCTCCGGCTTGGGCAAGTCGTTTGGTTAGTTCCTCCTGTATTGAAGCAATAAGCAGACATATAATAAGGTAGTAGTAACAAACGGCTGCTAGTGCTAGAATGAACGCCGCCTCGCGGGATATCTGAGCCTGCTCGTCTATTCGGAAAAGGGCTGTGAGCCTCGAATACGTTGATGTGGAAGATGGACCCACTCTCCATCTTCACGATTTTTTGCACGCGTGTCAGAGAATATGCAGGTTCGCCATGAGCTTGTGGTTGAACTTGCTCCGTCGGGGACTCATCGTGAGCGGCTTTCGAACGCGACGGAACAGAAGACTTTCGTCTGGAGGGAGCGGGAGTTTGTGATGATACTTGTTCTGATGCATCAGATCGTTTGGCGCGTGTCCTGCTGGATGCAGATGTCGAGGTTCCTTCGTCAATCTGACTAGTCCGGGCTTCGCGGGAGGGCATAGGAAAAGTGAATGTGTCCTAAAGGCTTTCTTCGATGCTCCCGGGAGCTTATGGCCAGCGAACACGGCCAAGGGTTTGCAGTTAAGTTCAAGCGCGTGGTTCTTTGTCGCACCACCTGGAGCGGACGACTGAAAAGAAGGATAAAACCTGGCTTCATGGCCAGATACACCGAGAGTGGCATAGTCTTCCTTAACCTTACAAGCATGCCCCGCTGCCCCACTGCACGTGCTCCTCCCACTGCAATCCGACACTAACCCCGCCGTCGTCGAGAAGCAAGACCAGCGAAAAACGAGACACTCAGACGCAAGGGAATCGTATATATATGTAGCACATATCTATGCGTCTCGGCCTTTCCGCATCCTCGGGGCCGCCAACGAATCGGTGACTCGAAAGTGCAGGACGATAAAGCCGGTGAGAGCTCAGCAGCCCTCATACCACACTCACCGCCCCTTGTACCATACTCAAACTATTTCAGAATGCCTCTCTCAATTTCCGACAAAGGCGCCTTCCTGACTGGCGATGCTCTGACCGAGATCGCCAAAGCCACTATATCCTCCAGCAGCCTTCGTATCTCTATTGCGGATGCTTCATGCTTCATCGAGATTCTCTCCTCATCTGAGGTGCACACTTTGACTACCCAGACCGTCAACCGTGAGGGTATCGACGAGGCAACCATATTTCCAATTGGTATTGGAGGAGACCCAACGCGCGACTTCTACTACGTATCTATTACATGGAACGCTGGTCAACTCATGCGCAAAAAACTTGGTCTTCTACCCAAGCCGTTTCGTATTTACTTCAACGCCGAACACGGTCAACACGATATGGACACACCTCTCCTATACACCATCCCACAAAGTGAATTATCCCTCGACGCGCTCGACCATATCGCATTTAGCTACCTTCAGCTTGGAAGGCTGGGGCAAGCGCGAGAGTTGGCTGAGGCGCTATGCCAACGCGCACCGGAGTCAGAGAACGGATGGACGAGGCTTGGAGATATCGCTCTGCAGCAGAGGGCGTACAAGCTCGCCATGCTGGCGTTTGGACGAGGCTTGCACCTAACCATCAAGGAGAAGGTAGTCAGATACGTCAAGCGGCGTATGCTGGAGTGTGCAGAGCATACAGAATGGGGACATGTGTTCCAGAAAGGAGAGGTGGAGCAGCTACCGGAGAATCTCGCGTCTATATTACTCATTCCATGGACCCAAGACCTGCGGTGCCAACTTCAGGATATTTATGGCGACGAAAGGTCTCCATCACTGACCTTAGATTCTCGTATTCCCCTCACCACCATTCTCCCCAACACCGCTGAACCTTTCGAGCTCCCTTCATTCTTCCGCTGGATTGTTCCCTTCCACTTTGCCGTCATGTCCACACCTCGAAACGAGGAAGACATCTCCATTCTTGCCTCCCCCATTCTCGGTATACGTCACGTCGTTACCCTCACCGAAGAGACGCCTCTCGACGAAAAATGGTTCGTCAGCAATCGAATCACTCACACCCATATGCCCATCGAACACTATCAATGCCCGACATTGGAACAAGTTGATCTCATTATTGAGATGTTTCAGGACGAAAATAAGTTGCCGCTACTGGTGCACTGTGCCGGTGGAAAGGGACGGACGGGGACGATAGCGGCTTGTTACATTGCCGCTTACGGGTTTAACATATCGAGCTCAGAGAGGGTGCAACCGCTGATGTCACCTTCAGCCGCTGTAAACGCGTTAGACGTGATCCGACCAAGGTTGTCGAGGACACCGCAGCAGGATGAATTTGTGGGCAAGTGGATCAGTACAGTGTGGAAGCGCCACTCTGTTCTACCAGAACGCATGTCCGAACCGCCTCCCTGCTCGTTGGAGACACGTGGCACCATTCCGCCAGAATCGGACCTCCTGGTGCTGTGCGGACTTCAAGGTAGACCGGCTGTAAATGCTGTTACATTTTACACGCATAACTGATCACCTTGCACAGGTTCAGGAAAATCATGGTTTTGCCGTGCCGTCCGGGCTCGCGATCCCGACGCTTGGAAGAGGGTCAGCCAAGACGAATCTGGAAGTCGCAGCCTCTCGGAGACAGACATCTCCCGCCCGCAAGGACGTCGTGTCATCCTCGATCGTTGCAACCCCAGCGCCACAGACAGGCGACACTGGCTCTCTCTCGCGCACTGGGCAACTACGCCCATTTGCATCTGGTTTGACTACCCCGCTGACTTGTGCATCTCTCGTGCGCAACGACGGCTGGACCACCCTACTCTCGTCCCCGGCCCGCGCGTTCGAAACGCCGTCGCGTCTACCGTGAAGGGGTTTCAGCCTCCCACACTGCAGGAAGGTTACCAAGGTATCGCGATAGTGAGGTCATTTGAAGCATGTGTCGAGCTGGTCGCGCTGCTCTCCCCTCCACTCATGCTCTACAAGTTCCCACGGACGGCGCACCTACTCAACCTCGGCGCCGCAACGGAGGACGACATCGTCCAGCCTGCATCATCTACCTTCTCTGCATCTAGTTTTACCCCTAAGAGCCAGGTCGTGATCACGGAGAAGATCGACGGAGCCAACCTTGGTATCTCTCTCGACTCCTCAGGACGGATACTGATCCAGAACCGTGCACACTGGGTCAACTCGAAGACGCACTTCCAGTTCAAGAAACTTGATATATGGGTGGAGCAACACCGCGAAGCGTTGACACGAATACTCGGTGTAGACTCTACCTTCCCCGAGCGGTATATTCTATTCGGAGAATGGATGGTGTGCGTACACAGCATCAAATACACGCGATTGCCTAACCGGTTTCTCGCGTTTGACCTATATGACCGGTCGAGGAGAGTGTTTGCATCGAGGGACGTACTGGAAGCCAGACTGGAGGGGTCGGGGATCGCAATCGTACCCACCGTTATGCGCATCTCGGGCCGACCGGAGGAGGGTGCTGGACCTGTTATGCCGAGTGATGAGGAGCTCAAGGGAATGGTTCAGCAGCCATCGCAGTTCTATGACGGGAGGGTGGAGGGTGTATACGTCAAGGTTGAGAAGGACGGGATCGTGGTCGGGCGTGGAAAGGTCGTAAGAGCGGACTTTATTGCCGGAAACGAGCATTGGACGCGCGGAGATTTGGAGCTCAATGAGTTTGACA